>OGEW01000450.1_pt1 | contig 14345 bp, 9 predicted proteins | sample 1570781 | NCBI WGS metagenome assembly OGEW01 (sample SAMEA2582047, study PRJEB24529) | metagenome | biome: Human gut stool | place: China | collected 2011 | reverse complement strand
GGAAAATACAAGCCATAGCGTCTGCCCTGAGCAGGGTAGATGCTGTATCCGGCGCCGACGACAACTATGAACAGAGTCGCTACGCTTAAAGCATTCAGGACATTGTGCTGTTTTGCGTTTTCCGTGGAGATGGAGGGTTATACCGTCAGAGCTAATAATTTGTCGACTGCATCGCCATCCGCAAGGTAACTGTAGAAGTGTCTTAAGAGAGTGCATTGCGTTGCCCATAACTTAAAACAGCTTAGATCCTTGTTCGCCAGAAAGTTTCATCCATTTTCTTCCACCCAGGTTGCGGAAGAACCACTTTTCATCCGTCGTTGACAGATGTGAAGTATGCGGGAGAAAAAGTGAATATCTAACTGTAATAACTCAGACCGGTACGAGTACTCGGAACGTCTACAATCATTCAGGGCAAAGTGCTAAAATTTCTCTATCCCGGGATGCCCCTACCAACGCAGCACTCCCGGAGATATCATTACAGCTCTGCAACTGATTTCCGCGACTGAACCGCTCAGTTCCTATCCTTCCAGTTGCCTTCCTGCAGCCCCCCCTCCCTGCTGTATACCCCGGTACCACAACGCGGGCAGCACTTTTCTCCTTCATAATCTTCGTCACACATCACACAAAACCACTTTCTCACCTTCACCGTATAATCCGGAACCGTCATACCCTGCAGATGCAAACGACGGGCCTCTTTCTCTGCCGGGTCAAGCCAGGTGCATCGCAGCAGGATTTTCTCAGCGACAGTCATCTGGTCATGTTCAAACCACGGTGGTTGTCCGTCATTGCCCCGCTGAAGTGTTAACGGGCATCCACAGGACACACAGCACAAAACGTCCTGGCGGTTGTGCTTCGCTGCTTCTTTCGCCGTAACAAAATGGCCTTTGCTGTCATTCGCCATATAACAGTTCAGAATTCGCATATTTCCTCCTGAGTTGTCCGGGGAATACTGAATCCTCCGGTCTGGCAGTGTGTGCAGTACCGCTCCCCATAATAATCGTGGTGACATTGTCTGCAGTGCCAGCTGGCTTTACGCACCACGGGTAAGGCATCCGGTACGAATTGCTGCAGACGTTTAATCAACTGTATTTCTCTGCGCTCCGGCCTGACATAAGGGCACTGTTGACCGTGCTCTGTCAGCCTGTCGTCAGTGTGTTCAAACCAGGGAAGTTCAGTGTCGTATTGCGGATGGTATCTGAGTGCACTGCCACACAAGTGGCAGGTGTAGTTAGCATAAGGTGCGGCCTGTGCAGTACGGGCGCCCGTCAGACGTCCGTTGCCATCAAGAGCGATAAAGGATTTTGCGTACATAGTCATATTCCTCAGCCGCCAGACGACACGCAGGCAACAGCCGTCCCGGTACGGGCAGCGTGGTCAGGGTGTGAATGGCGGTTCAGTTAAAATCTGGACTGGAGTTTGGGTAAAGCAGGCTGGTTGCTGTTACAGCACTGTGGTTGTCACACAATGGAACACTGACGTAAAAAACAGTCAGTGGGCGAGTGGATACATCGTTGCCGCCAGACAACAACCCATACTTTTGGTTTGCCGGATATTGGCGCGCCAGTCGTGCTCAACTCCGGCTACAGCCAAAATTGCGCTCACCGGTGCAGTGAGCTTTGGTATGTTCCTTCGCCAGATAGTCAGCACGTTCCAGCACCTGCTGAAAGCCAGTGTCATCATCGCGTTCCAGCCACACCGCCGGCCAGGCCGGAAAATGCACCAGCGTGGCATGGCACCCGACATCCACTCCCAGGGCACTGCACCACGCCTGTTTAATCATCCCGGCCAGTGATCCCGGAGCACGGTAATCACCGGCACGACACCAGGTATCCCGGTTAACCAGCAGCATCAGGTGATAGTGTTTTTTACCTTTGCACTCCCCAAACTCCCGGGCCCAGACGTAATGCAGGGTGGTGGGATGCACGCGTTTACCTTCCCGATGCTTACGTTTCTGGTAAGCGTCGATTCGGGCTTTCAGGGCATTGATGAAGCGGGATATCACAGCTGCGTCCGTTGCTGCCGGTACATCCGGGAAACGCAGGTCAACCCGCAATGCCGTCAGGCGGGGATGAACATTCAGTGCGTGCCGCACCGTCTCACGAATACGTTGCTGCCAGAAGGGGTTGTATTTGTAGGTCATGGTTAAATCTCCGTATGGTTCATACGGAATAGCCACGTCGTAAAAAATGCGCAGAGTCCCTGAAGTGACCTCCGGCAGGACACTGTCTCAGGCACTCTGTGATACCCCAACTATCGTCTCCGGACTGACGGTTGAATTTTCAGCGTTGTTTTTTTAATGTAAAAAACCGGTTACGGGTAAGGCTGTGAGGAGGGAGTTATGGTGATACGCAAAAAGAAGTGCAGGGACTGTGGAAACGCGATTACTCATAATACATGTTGCCCGTATTGTGGTTCTGTCGACCCCTTCGGCTATTACCGGAATACAGACCGTATCGTTACCATACTGCTGGCACTGATTATTGTGGTCCTGCTGACTACTGTCAGCGTCAGTCAGTGTGTATATACTGTGTAGCTGGTGAGATAACGGTTCATGTATCCCCTGAGCTGACAGTGTACCGGGTATATTAAGCGTAACCGACAGGTTCTCCTTCATACCATATTAAATTTTTCCAGGTATTGCCGCTGCCTTATTTCGTCCCATACAGGAAAACTCGTCTGGGTTTCTGACAAATACGCGAAACTCACAGCCCCTCAATATCAACCACACGCTGTAAGCCGGTAATACCTGAAAATCAGCCCATTACCGCCCACGCCTCCGGCACCATTCCCTTTTGATTTCGAATTCTTTGTTGTCGCTATACCGCTTAACGTTCCCGGTATTATCCTGGTTCCCGACAACAGGAACATATTCAGCTTTTAATAACCTGAGAAGAGCCAATAAGAATCACAAAGCGGATAACACCTGGTGCGATGCAGTTGTGATTACCGAACGCTCAGATGACATATTTCCAGACTGAAGCGGGAACACGATCGTAAAGCTTGTTCATTGTCAGTTCTGCCAGCCAGTGATCAACCACAGAGTTGAAGGCTTCCAGTTCCGCAGAGGTAAGTTTATAACGCGTGTGGGAAATCACTTTTTCCAGCGTCTCCCGGGATGAACAACGACGGAACTGCTTTGGTTTTAACTTCCATTAGCCTCTCATCACTTTATGCTGCAATTAACGTGATACTGTCAGCATACCGCCAGACTGGCATTCTGGTACCCACCCCAAACTCATTACTCCCGAGCCACCACTTAACCGGTCTCTCAGACTGTCACTCACCAGGTCGGATATGTTTACCGCTCAGACGGATGCTTAATGCACTCTGTTCACGTACATTGCAGATACGTTTTATATACGCGGGTTATACGCCAGCTATCAGGGATAGCGCAGTCTGTTGCTACTGCGTTCTCATCATGCCCACTGATCACACTCACCGTGTTTATTTCACATATATGAACTCATGTATTTGATCTCATGTGTTTGATCTCTCTTATATATTTATAATACCAATCAGACAGTCTTATCCCATCGGTGATACCTGTCGCCTGCCCACCGGACACGGTCTGCCCCATCGTAACCGCCCCGTAAATAACTCTGCAATTATCAGAACGCCAGTTTTCCCCTCTTCCTCACGAAAATCATCCCTTCTTTATCGCGCGCGCGTGCGGAAGCATCGTTTCGTAACAACCACCCGGCATACCGGTACGGCTCAGCCACCGTAACCTCCCCGTTTATCTCCTGGCGGTCACATTCCCGATTATTTTTTACGTTTCTCCCCGGTTGTTATGCCGGTGAAGGTGGTGCGTTGTTTTCATGACCACACCGGCTGGTTTAACAACATCCGGAGGAACATTCTCATGCTCACCCCAGTTTCACTGATGGATGACCAGATGGTCGACATGGCATTTATCACTCAACTGACCGGCCTGACCGATAAGTGGTTTTACAAACTCATCAAGGATGGTGACTTTCCTGCGCCCATCAAAATGGGCCGCAGCTCCCGATGGCTGAAAAGCGAAGTGGAAGCCTGGCTGCAGGCGCGTATTGCACAGTCCCGTCCGTAATTCTTAACCGTTCATCTGCAACAGACGCAGTCTCCGGCCTGCCGGCGGCGTTCTGCTGCCTGTTATCCCCCGTGAGGAATATGAAAATGAAACCACAGTATCAGACCCGTTACGAGCTGCTCCACGAAAGCTACCAGAAATGGCTGACCGGCTTCACCCGGCACGCCGTATCCTGGGGCGTGTGTCATCCGAATATCTACTACTTCCATAATCTGACGCCCGGGTGGGTGTCATTCAATGGTGAAAAACCGGAGATTGCCATCGTACCCCAGAGTCTGCACCGGCTGATTTATGGTCCGGACAAACGGAGCTCCCCGTCCCTGGATGATGATCTGATAGTGAATTTATGCACCAGTGAACATCTGCTGGTTCATCATCCGATGCTGGAAGGCATTCTCCTGTCTGAATGTGAACGTCTGAGGCAGCGTTCGCTGGCAAATAAACTGATCAGCCTCTTCCGTCAGTTTGGTGGCACGGAGTTGCGCCTCAAACTGGTCTGGCTTTGCTGGCTTGATTTAATGACCGGAAACTGCCTTGACGACTGGACGGAGAATCTGAAACGGAAATCAGAAAAAGAGCTGGAGGAATGGATCATCAACCGTCAGAAGCAGAGCGCAGCACTGACGGATCTGATGGATCAGTACGTGCTCCTGGCATACCGCACAACGGTTGACGATAAGCGCACCTGATGCCAGTTGTTTCAGGGAAGCTGGTATCCGGGCAGGGTGCCAGGGCTGACTGAACGGCCTGTCTGCCTGCCGTTTCGCTCTCCGTGCGTTCTGTCACACGCTGCACCTGAACGCCGGACTGCGGGCACGCAGACAGGAAAGTCGCAGGCTGGAACTTCTGACCGGCGGGTATCAGTTATATGCCTGTTGATTCATCACCACCACGCAGCTCCTGAGCTTTAGTTCATCACCGATATTCATACATCTGAATATCGGTGATGAAATCCCCATAATAATCAATCATCTAAGTCTGAAGCATAATGGAGAAAAACTGCTCACCGGTTACTTCGCTCTCAGCTTATTGTAGTGATAACCCGAGGTAAAAATACCAGAGACATCAGACAACTTTAAACTGGCTATCTGGGGAAGCAGAACATACATGGTTTTTCCTTCCGGCACGACAGAAAGCCTGAACTGAGATTCAAGAATGTTCAGCAATGCGTTCAGTTTTTTCCTGTTTCTGAACCGGCCCGGGCCACACTGGAGAATATAATTTTTCCTGACACGGGGCGGGCATTCTCCGCGGCACTCCTCAATGAGCCAGTCGAACAGCTCCTCGGCGTCCTTCTGCTGCAGTTCAGATTCATCAGGTAACGCAAATAATTTTTTATATTCATCTGTGTACCACGAACTTATTACGACAGCAGACGTCATGATATCGGCAGAGATTTTCCCTTCACCATAGCTGAAATACTGAAATAACGCTGCAATTCTTGCAATGTTTTCTGTTTTTTTTGAAACATGTCCCCGAAACGGGCTTAAGGGTCCGGAAGGGGATAAATCCTGCTCCAGAACATTATAGTGCTCAATAAATATTTTTTGCGCTTCAGGCGAAAAATGCAGACAATACCGTTCATCCTCACTGGATTTTTCAATACTGCCTCTGGCCAGTTCCATTAATCGGTCATGAAATGCCGTTAATGATCCTCCCGGAATCACAGCTCCGTTAATAAAGCGTTTCCCCTGCGTGGTTGCAGGTTTACTGATAAGACAACGGGCAAGAAAACCACTGTCCCTGGCAACAGAACCTTTTCGCTCCATATATCGGTCAAAAAGACCGGGTTGCACCATGAGGGATAACGTCATTCTGGCATTTTCAATCATCTGTTCGGGTTCATTCTTTCTGTCCACAGACAATACAGAGCCATCCCACATTTTGTTAATAAAAGGCAACTCAGACAGGGTATATCCATCAAATATAATACCGGCTTCATCTGACATAATACCAACTGAACGCCATTTACCACAAAGCTGATTCTTAATTGCCGCAGTCGTGGCATCATTAAAAATGAATTTATACCTCACAGGTTCTTCCGCACTGTTTTTCTGAAGTACTTCCAGTTGTCTGAGGGTTTCTGACTCATCCGCGCCTTTGCGGAGTTCTTTATTCAGTTTTGACAACAATGCTTTTTTCTGAGCCTTTAAAAGCTCTTCCTTGTTTTTCCAGACAGCCAGTTCACTTTTGTATCTGGAATATAACTGCATCTCCTGCTGGTACAGGGGCTTCATTAATAATTTGTCCACTGCGGTTTTTCGTTCTCCGGACTCGGCAAGCGTCAGGAAAAAAAGAGAGACCGGCCCCCGCAGTGTATTCAGTCTGCAGACATCAATCAGATTCTGGCAGACAAGTGAAACAGCGCCCAGGGCAGACGCTGCCACAAGCCCAAGGGGAGCCTGCGTAATTTGCTGAGCTTCAATAACGGCATCACGAATGAGTGGAGGCAGCGAACTCAGGGGAAACTCATCACAAGGCTGACCGAATGACATAGTAACCTCACTATACACAGATATAAAAGCACTGCAATTCTGGCTATTAATAGCAAAAATAGCAGTCAAATCAATATGAGGTAAAAATTTTTGTTGATTTAATGGTTAAATAATAACCACAGTGTGTTTTGCTGCTGAAGAAAGACAAAATGAATCTGTGTGTCCCCTCCTTCCCTTCAGAGCACATCCACTATTCAAATTTTACACAACCACGTACGAACAAAAAGCATCATCCCGGGTATTGCAGATACCGGTTTCCTGCCGGGATGAATCATAAACAGAACACCGGGAATAACGCCTTCAGGAATCCCCCCCTCCTGAAGAAGAATAAAATAAAGAAGACTACAGTTCCTGCACTGAATGCTGAGTACAATATTCTATGGACAGGATGACATATTTATAAATAACAAAAACCATTTAATACTGATACATCAATAAAATACTTCCTCCCTGCTGACGCAGATAAAATGCACCATTTTTTCTTCAAATACTTCTGTATAATCGCCAGCCAATGATGAGAATGGATTAAAATAACACTTCTTCGACAAACACAAAAACAGCCTTCATTTTACATCATCATCCAGTTTCAGTTAACCCCGGACGAGCGACAGTGTTTCAGTACAGGAATTAAAAGCCAGCTTTTGCTCAGTAAAAACACACTCAACTAATAATATCTCAGCAGATATTATCCTGACCAGGACACCTCACATTACTGAATTCTCTTCCGACAGTATCACTGCACAAATAAAAAAGAACGGGATAAATATTCAGACCGGAAGAATGGTGTCACAAAAGCATTTAATCATTACGCATGACCAGGAAGGGAAACACTTAACCACATGGTATCAACAGATATCATTACGTGTGCACTCTTATAAAAAACACACAGAAGAAGTAAGATAATTATAAATGTAAATTTAATATCTCCCACTGACATCTCCCCCACAATACACTGAAAAATACTCACAGCAGTAAACACAGACACACCTGATAATCATGCAGCCGATAAATATTTTCCCCTTTACGGAGAAATCAGCCTGCTGTTTAACAATAACGGCGTATTTTCATGGAAGGAGATCACCCAGTAACGGATAAGTCCTGATCTCCTTCATGTTAATACGCAACAATCCCATCGATTCAAAACAATTTCAGACAGATATTATCTCCGTGAATCCCCCGCCACCTTTCCGGTGCGCGGGGTTTTGTCTTTTTTCACCGGGAATACATGTATGAATCCGTCTGATGCCATTGAGGCAATTGAAAAACCGCTCTCCTCCCTGCCTTACTCGCTTTCCCGTCACATCCTGGAACATCTGCGCAAACTCACCCGTCACGAACCCGTGATTGGCATTATGGGTAAAAGCGGGGCCGGTAAATCCTCACTCTGTAATGCACTGTTTCAGGGGGAGGTCACCCCGGTCAGTGATGTTCACGCCGGCACCCGGGAAGTACGGCGCTTCCGTCTGAGTGGCCACGGTCACAGCATGGTTATCACTGACCTGCCCGGGGTGGGCGAGAGCCGGGACAGGGATGCAGAGTATGAGGCCCTGTACCGTGACATTCTGCCTGAACTTGACCTGGTACTGTGGCTGATTAAAGCCGATGACCGTGCCCTGTCTGTGGATGAGTATTTCTGGCGACACATCCTGCACCGGGGACATCAGCGGGTACTGTTTGTGGTGACGCAGGCCGACAAAACGGAGCCCTGCCATGAATGGGATATGGCCGGTATTCAGCCTTCTCCTGCACAGGCACAGAATATTCGCGAAAAAACGGAGGCGGTATTCCGTCTGTTCCGGCCCGTACATCCGGTTGTGGCCGTATCGGCCCGCACCGGCTGGGAACTGGATACGCTGGTCAGTGCGCTCATGACAGCGCTTCCCGACCATGCCGCCAGTCCCCTGATGACCCGACTGCAGGACGAGCTGCGCACGGAATCTGTCCGCTCTCAGGCCCGTGAACAGTTTACCGGTGCGGTGGACCGGATATTTGACACAGCGGAGAGCGTCTGTGTTGCCTCTGTTGTCCGTACGGCCCTGCGCGCTGTTCGTGACACGGTGGTCTCTGTTGCCCGTGCGGTATGGAACTGGATTTTCTTCTGAACCTGTCGTGACTGATGCCCTCCCTGACTCTGAGTCTGCTCACAAAAGCACTGTTTTCGTTACTGTCTCTCTTGTCCGTGCAATAGCTCAATAATAGAATAAAACGATCGATATCTATTTTATCGATCGTTTATATCGATCGATAAGCTAATAATAACCTTTGTCAGTAACATGCACAGATACGTACAGAAAGACATTCAGGGAACAACAGAACCACAATTCAGAAACTCCCACAGCCGGCCCTCCGGCACTGTACCCCTTTACCTGCCGGTATCCACGTTTGTGGGTACCGGCTTTTTTATTCACCCTCAATCTAAGGAAAAGCTGATGAAACGACATCTGAATACCTGCTACAGGCTGGTATGGAATCACATTACGGGCGCTTTCGTGGTTGCCTCCGAACTGGCCCGCGCACGGGGTAAACGTGGCGGTGTGGCGGTTGCACTGTCTCTTGCCGCAGTCACGTCACTCCCGGTGCTGGCTGCTGACATCGTTGTGCACCCGGGAGAAACCGTGAACGGCGGAACACTGGCAAATCATGACAACCAGATTGTCTTCGGTACGACCAACGGAATGACCATCAGTACCGGGCTGGAGTATGGGCCGGATAACGAGGCCAATACCGGCGGGCAATGGGTACAGGATGGCGGAACAGCCAACAAAACGACTGTCACCAGTGGTGGTCTTCAGAGAGTGAACCCCGGTGGAAGCGTTTCAGACACGGTTATCAGTGCCGGAGGCGGACAGAGCCTTCAGGGACGGGCAGTGAACACCACTCTGAACGGCGGTGAGCAGTGGGTACATGAAGACGGGATTGCAACGGGTACCGTCATTAATGAGAAGGGCTGGCAGGCCATCAAATCCGGCGCAGTGGCAACCGACACGGTTGTGAATACCGGCGCGGAAGGGGGACCGGATGCGGAAAATGGTGATACCGGGCAGACCGTCTACGGAGATGCCGTACGCACCACCATCAATAAAAATGGTCGTCAGATTGTGGCTGCTGAAGGAACGGCAAATACCACTGTGGTTTATGCCGGCGGCGACCAGACTGTACATGGTCACGCACTGGATACCACGCTGAATGGGGGGTACCAGTATGTGCACAACGGCGGTACGGCGTCTGGCACTGTTGTAAACAGTGACGGCTGGCAGATTGTCAAAAACGGGGGTGTGGCCGGGAATACCACCGTTAATCAGAAGGGCAGACTGCAGGTGGACGCCGGTGGTACAGCCACGAATGTCACCCTGAAGCAGGGCGGCGCACTGGTTACCAGTACGGCTGCAACCGTTACCGGCATAAACCGCCTGGGAGCATTCTCTGTTGTGGAGGGTAAAGCTGATAATGTCGTACTGGAAAATGGCGGACGCCTGGATGTGCTGACCGGACACACAGCCACTAATACCCGCGTGGATGATGGCGGAACGCTGGATGTCCGCAACGGTGGCACCGCCACCACCGTATCCATGGGAAATGGCGGTGTACTGCTGGCCGATTCCGGTGCCGCTGTCAGTGGTACCCGGAGCGACGGAAAGGCATTCAGTATCGGAGGCGGTCAGGCGGATGCCCTGATGCTGGAAAAAGGCAGTTCATTCACGCTGAACGCCGGTGATACGGCCACGGATACCACGGTAAATGGCGGACTGTTCACCGCCAGGGGCGGCACACTGGCGGGCACCACCACGCTGAATAACGGCGCCATACTTACCCTTTCCGGGAAGACGGTGAACAACGATACCCTGACCATCCGTGAAGGCGATGCACTCCTGCAGGGAGGCTCTCTCACCGGTAACGGCAGCGTGGAAAAATCAGGAAGTGGCACACTCACTGTCAGCAACACCACACTCACCCAGAAAGCCGTCAACCTGAATGAAGGCACGCTGACGCTGAACGACAGTACCGTCACCACGGATGTCATTGCTCAGCGCGGTACAGCCCTGAAGCTGACCGGCAGCACTGTGCTGAACGGTGCCATTGACCCCACGAATGTCACTCTCGCCTCTGGTGCCACCTGGAATATTCCCGATAACGCCACGGTGCAGTCGGTGGTGGATGACCTCAGCCATGCCGGACAGATTCATTTCACCTCCACCCGCACAGGGAAGTTCGTACCGGCAACCCTGAAAGTGAAAAACCTGAACGGACAGAATGGCACCATCAGCCTGCGTGTACGCCCGGATATGGCACAGAACAATGCTGACAGACTGGTCATTGACGGTGGCAGGGCAACCGGAAAAACCATCCTGAACCTGGTGAACGCCGGCAACAGTGCGTCGGGGCTGGCGACCAGCGGTAAGGGTATTCAGGTGGTGGAAGCCATTAACGGTGCCACCACGGAGGAAGGGGCCTTTGTCCAGGGGAATAAGCTGCAGGCCGGTGCCTTTAACTACTCCCTCAACCGGGACAGTGATGAGAGCTGGTATCTGCGCAGTGAAAATGCTTATCGTGCAGAAGTCCCCCTGTATGCCTCCATGCTGACACAGGCAATGGACTATGACCGGATTCTGGCAGGCTCCCGCAGCCATCAGACCGGTGTAAGCGGTGAAAATAACAGCGTCCGTCTCAGCATTCAGGGCGGTCATCTCGGTCACGATAACAACGGCGGTATTGCCCGTGGAGCCACGCCGGAAAGCAGCGGCAGCTATGGCTTCGTCCGTCTGGAGGGTGACCTGCTCAGAACAGAGGTTGCCGGTATGTCTGTGACCGCGGGGGTATATGGTGCTGCTGGCCATTCTTCCGTTGATGTTAAGGATGATGACGGCTCCCGTGCCGGCACGGTCCGGGATGATGCCGGCAGCCTGGGCGGATACCTGAATCTGATACACAACGCCTCCGGCCTGTGGGCTGACATTGTGGCCCAGGGAACCCGCCACAGCATGAAAGCCTCATCGGACAATAACGACTTCCGCGCCCGGGGCTGGGGCTGGCTGGGTTCGCTGGAAACCGGTCTGCCCTTCAGTATCACTGACAATCTGATGCTGGAGCCGCAACTGCAGTACACCTGGCAGGGACTCTCCCTGGATGACGGCCAGGATAACGCCGGTTATGTGAAGTTCGGGCATGGCAGTGCACAACATGTGCGTGCCGGCTTCCGTCTGGGCAGCCACAACGATATGAACTTTGGTAAAGGCACCTCATCCCGTGACACCCTGCGCGGCAGTGCCAAACACAGTGTGCGTGAACTGCCGGTGAACTGGTGGGTACAGCCTTCTGTTATCCGCACCTTCAGCTCCCGGGGGGACATGAGCATGGGTACAGCCGCAGCCGGCAGTAACATGACGTTCTCACCGTCACAGAATGGTACGTCACTGGACCTGCAGGCCGGACTGGAAGCCCGTGTCCGGGAAAATATCACCCTGGGCGTTCAGGCAGGTTATGTCCACAGCGTCAGCGGCAGCAGCGCTGAAGGGTATAACGGTCAGGCCACACTGAATGTGACCTTCTGACAGAACCATCGCCTCTCTGTGGTCCCGGTCATCATGACCGGGACCCGGACCGGCGCAACGGATCTTCAACGCCACATTCGCTGGCATTAACAATAACATGATATTCATCACGGAGTGACTATGTTACAGATAGTCGGCGCGCTGATCCTGCTGATCGCAGGATTTGCCATTCTTCGCCTTTTGTTCAGAGCATTAATCAGCACGGCTTCTGCGCTGGCAGGGCTCATATTGCTGTGTCTGTTCGGCCCGGCCTTACTGGCTGGCTATATCACCGAACGCATAACCCGGTTGTTCCATATTCGCTGGCTGGCAGGCGTATTTCTGACGATTGCCGGAATGATCATCAGCTTCATGTGGGGACTTGATGGTAAACATATCGCGCTGGAGGCTCACACCTTTGACTCTGTGAAATTTATTCTGACCACCGCTCTCGCCGGTGGTCTGCTGGCTGTTCCCCTGCAGATCAAAAACATTCAGCAGAACGGGATCACACCAGAAGATATCAGCAAGGAAATTAACGGGTATTACTGCTGTTTTTATACTGCCTTTTTCCTTATGGCGTGTTCTGCATGCGCACCATTGATCGCGTTACAGTACGATATTTCACCGTCACTGATGTGGTGGGGCGGGTTGTTGTACTGGCTGGCTGCATTAGTGACGCTGCTATGGGCGGCCAGCCAGATCCAGGCGCTGAAAAAACTGACCTGTGCCATCAGCCAGACACTGGAAGAACAACCGGTGCTCAACAGTAAATCGTGGCTGACCAGTTTGCAAAACGATTACAGCCTTCCTGACTCACTGACGGAGCGCATCTGGCTGACGCTCATTTCTCAACGGATTTCCCGGGGAGAGCTGAGGGAATTTGAACTGGCAGACGGAAACTGGTTACTGAACAATGCCTGGTATGAAAGAAACATGGCAGGGTTTAACGAACAGTTGAAAGAGAACCTGTCATTCACACCTGATGAACTGAAAACGCTCTTCCGGAACCGCCTGAATTTATCACCGGAAGCGAATGACGATTTTCTCGATCGTTGCCTGGACGGCGGTGACTGGTATCCCTTTTCAGAAGGTCGCCGTTTTGTATCATTCCATCACGTGGATGAGCTTCGTATCTGTGCCTCCTGCGGGCTGACAGAAGTACATCATGCCCCGGAAAATCATAAGCCGGATCCGGAATGGTACTGCTCCTCTCTTTGTCGCGAAACAGAAACACTGTGTCAGGAAATTTATGAACGCCCTTACAACAGCTTTATTTCCGATGCAACGGCGAATGGTCTGATTCTCATGAAACTGCCGGAAACCTGGAGTACAAATGAGAAAATGTTTGCTTCCGGAGGGCAGGGACATGGGTTTGCCGCTGAACGGGGAAACCATATTGTCGACAGAGTCCGTCTGAAAAACGCACGGATCCTCGGTGATAATAATGCCAGAAATGGAGCAGACAGACTGGTCAGCGGAACAGAAATCCAGACGAAATATTGTTCAACTGCAGCCCGTAGCGTCGGTGCGGCATTCGACGGACAAAACGGACAGTATCGTTACATGGGAAATAATGGCCCCATGCAACTGGAAGTCCCCCGTGATCAGTATGCCGGCGCTGTTGAAACCATGAGGAATAAGATCCGCGAAGGTAAAGTACCCGGTGTAACCGATCCCGCAGAAGCGTCCCGGCTGATTCGTCGGGGACATCTGACTTATACTCAGGCCCGTAATATCACCCGGTTCGGGACCATCGAATCGGTCACTTATGATATTGCCGAGGGTTCGGTTGTCAGTCTGGCGGCCGGAGGGATCAGTTTTGCCCTGACGGCATCGGTCTTCTGGCTCAGCACCGGCGATCGCGATGCTGCCCTGCAGACAGCTGCTGTCCAGGCAGGAAAAACCTTCACCCGCACACTGGCTGTCTACGTCACAACCCAGCAACTCCACCGGCTCAGTGTTGTTCAGGGTATGCTGAAGCACATTGATTTTTCGACTGCCAGCCCGACTGTCCGACTGGCTCTTCAGAAGGGGACCGGTGCAGGAAATATCAGTGCCCTGAACAAAGTAATGAAGGGTACGCTGGTGACATCTCTGGCACTGGTAGCTGTCACAACCGGCCCTGACATGATCAAAATGTTGCGGGGACGGATCTCCGGTGCGCAGTTCATCAGGAATCTTGCCGTGGCATCTTCCGGTGTGGCAGGTGGAGCTGTCGGGTCAGTGGCGGGCGGGATACTGTTCAGTCCT
>OGEW01000447.1_pt1 | contig 14375 bp, 13 predicted proteins | sample 1570781 | NCBI WGS metagenome assembly OGEW01 (sample SAMEA2582047, study PRJEB24529) | metagenome | biome: Human gut stool | place: China | collected 2011 | reverse complement strand
TAATATCTTAAATGATTTAAAAAAATTAAATAAAAAAGTTTTATTTTTACCATTTATAACTATTATTTCATCATTGGCAGGAGGGGCTGTTGCTTCAATATTATTACCACTTTCAATGGAAGAATCAGTTGCTATAAGTGCTGGTATGGGTTGGTATTCTTTTTCTGCCATTGAACTTTCAAAAGTAAGTGTAGAATTAGGAGGAATAGCTTTTTTATCTAATATATTTAGAGAACTTCTAGCCATATTTTTAATACCTATTATTGCAAAAAAAATAGGTTCATTTGAATCTGTTTCTGTTGCAGGGGCAACTGCAATGGATTCTGTTTTGCCTATTATAAATAAAAGTAATCCTGCTGAAATTTCTATAATCTCATTTTATAGTGGACTTGTGATATCAATAATAGTTCCAATTTTAATTCCAATTTTGGTAAATATTTTTTCATTATAGAAAGTTGACAATTTTGGTAATGAATGGTAAAATAAATTATGTTAAGTGATACTTAATTATTGTATTTTAAAAACTATAATAATATTAAATTTAGAAAGTGGAGTGATACAAATGTTTGAAACTTGGGCAGAAAATCTATATGATGAAACTTTTAGTGATGTGTTTGATGCTTTGGTAGCAGAATATAAAAATGGAGAAATATCAGTTGAGCAATTAAAAATAAACCTTGCAGAACAACAACAAATTCTTTTAAATGCTTTTACTGAGGGAGAAGTTAAGTCAACATATTGTAATGCTATGGTTGATGCACACCAATATGTTTTAGCATTGATAAATAATGGTAAAATTGTAAGAGAATAATTAAGGAGGTTTTTATATGAAAACTTATGTTTTTTTAGCAGATGGCTTTGAGATTTTGGAAACCTTTGCACCTGTTGATGTTTTAAAAAGATGTGGAGCAGAAGTTGTAACTGTGTCAACTGAAAAAGATTTATTTGTTGCTAGTTCACAAAAAAATATTGTAAAAGCTGATATTATATTATCAGATATTGATTATAAAACAGCAGATTTAGTTATAATACCTGGTGGTTATCCTGGATATGTTAATTTAAGAGAAAATAAAGAAGTTGTTGATATAGTTAAATATTTTTTAGATAATGATAAATATATTGCTTCTATATGTGGAGGACCAACAATTTTTTCATATAATAACCTAGCAAATGGTACAAAATTAACTGCTCATTCAGCAGTAAGAGAAGAAATAGAAAAAAATCATATTTATGTAGATGTTCCTACCCATATAGATGGAAAAATTATTACAGGAATTGGGGCAGGACAAGCTATAAATTTTGCATTTAAAATTGCTGAACAATTTTTTGATAAAGAAAAAATTGATGAAGTGAAAAAAGGAATGGAAATAATCTAAAATTTTAGTAAATAGTTAAGAAAAAAGCATTCATAATATGGATGCTTTTTATAAAATAAATAAAATTCTTTGAAATTATTTTAATATATGTTATAATTTATAACAAAAATTAATTTTTTATTTAAAAATGGAGGTTATTTTTATGTTTACATATATTAAATTAAAAAATTATAAATCATTAATTGAGCTTGAAGTAGATCTAACTAAAAAGGAAAATACTCCTAAAAAATTAATCGCTATTTATGGAGAAAATGGAGTTGGAAAATCAAATTTTGTAGATAGTTTTTATACTTTAAAAAAATTTACAAATTCAAAAATAACAAATAAAAATTTTGAATCTCTTGCAAATGAAAGGGATTTAACAGAAAAAAATATTCTTGATAATCCAGTTGATTCCCTTAATCAGTTATCTGATAATCTTAATCAATTTAGTTATTATCTTCAAAACGAATTTCTTTTTTCAAATTCTACTTTTATTATTAACCAATGTAAAACAATTAATTCTACTGAAAATATGGTTATTGAAGTAAAGTTTAAAATTAATTTAAAAGAAGGAATATATTATATAGAAACAAATAATTTAAATATTGTAGCTGAAAAATTAAAATTTACATTAAATAAAAATATGGTAAATTACTTTGAAATAACTGAAAATAATATAAATATTAATGAAAGTGTTTTTATAGATAATGAGTATAGAAAAGAAATTCTTAATATCATTGAAAAGTATTGGGGAAAACATTCTTTTTTATCTTTATTATCATATGAATTAGAAGATAAAAGAGAAGATTATGTAAAAAAAAGAATTTTTAATGAAATATTTGAAGTAATTAATTTTTTTTCAACTTTAAAAGTTCGTTCAAGAGATGATTCAGATAATATTAGAGAAGATTATAATGAAAAAAAATTTTTTCATGGTTTTATTCCAATAAAAAAAGAGGAAAAGCTTATAAATATTGAAAAGACTATTAATATATTTTTTACAAGTTTGTATTCTGATATAAAACAAGCATATTATAAAAAAATTAAAAAAAATGACAAAATAGAATATGAATTATATTTTAAGAAAAATATTTACAATACTTTAATAGATGTCAGCTATGAACAAGAATCAACAGGAACAAAAAATATTTTAAAAATATTACCTTACTTAATTTCTGCTGCAAAAGGTAAAACAGTCATTATAGATGAAATAGATAATGGAATTCATGATTTATTAATGTTAAAAATTCTAGAAAATCTTTCAGAAGATTTAAAAGGACAACTTATTATAACAACTCATAATACTTTATTATTAGAGGAGGATTTTATTAATAAAGATTCTATCTATATATTTAAAGTAGATGAAAATGCAAACAAAAAACTTTTATCATTAAATAAATTTGAAGGAAGAATACATCCTAATTTAAGTATTAGAAAAAGATATTTAAAAGGTTTATATGGTGGGATTCCTTTTCCTATGGATATTGATTTTAATGAACTAATTGAAGGTATGTGATTATAATGACTAGACTATCATATTTAAAAGGACTAGTTATTTGCCATGGAAAATCTGAAAAATTAATATGTGATTTTATAAAATCTAATCTTAGGATACAAATAGAGATTGATAGTGATAAAAAAGGTAAAAAATCAATTCAAATAACAAGTGTAATGAAGTTTTTAAGTGGAGAAAAATATAAAAATATAATTTCTTTCAAAAATAAATTTGATGATATAGAGCCAATTAAAAATAGAAAAAAATTACCCAATTATTTTAAAGTTTTTATTATAATGGATACTGATGATTGTAATGAAAATCAAAAAAATTCTTTTAAGAACAAGTCTATGTTTAAAGAGCATTGGTTATACGATTACATTGTTCCTATTTATAATGATAGTAATTTAGAAGAAGTTTTAGTGGATGCAGGAATAAAATTTCAAAAAAATGGGAATGAAAGAAAAAGTGAATATCCAAAAGTTTTTCCAATGAATGGAATATCTGATGTAGAGGGTATTAAAAAATTTGGAAAATGCTTAAAAAATAGTAAAAAGACTAATATGGAAGAATTTATAAATTTTTGTTTAGCACTTATAGAAAAATAGTTATATAAAAGATTGAATCTACTGATTAAAGGTTCAATCTTTTATTATAAAAATTTGTATTCTTTACAAAAGTTGATAAAAATAGTATAATTTAAACATCTTTTAATTTATAGAAGGAGAAAAATTTATGAATAAAAAAATTATTATAATAGGTGGAGTGGCAGCAGGTATGAGTGCAGCTTCAAAAGCAAAAAGAATGGATAAAAGTTTAGATATAACAGTTTATGAAATGACAGATGCAATATCTTGGGGAGCTTGTGGTTTACCATATTATGTTGGAGATTTTTATTCCGATTCTTCTGTAATGGTAGCAAGAACTTATGAAGAATTTCAAAAAGAGGGTATCAATGTAAAAATTAAACATAAAGTTGAAAATATAGATTTTATAAATAAAAAAATTTTTGTTAGAAATTTAAATGAAAACAAAGTTTTTGAAGATAACTACGATGAGTTAGTAATAGCAACTGGTGCAAGCTTAGTAAGTCCAAAGGATATTAAAAATTTAGATGCAGAAGGAGTATATCATTTAAAAACTTTTAATGAAGGTTTAAAAGTAAGAAAAGAAATGATGAAAAAAGAAAATGAAAATATAATTATCATTGGAGGAGGTTATATAGGAATTGAAATTGCAGAAGCAGCTTTAAAACTTGGAAAAAATGTAAGAATTTTTCAACATACAGATAGAATTTTAAATAGGACTTTTGATAAAGAAATTACAGATGTATTAGAGGAACATATTAGGGAACATAAAAAAGTTTCTTTACACTTAAATGAAAGTCCAGTTGAAGTAAGAACTTTTGAAAATAAAGTTATAGGTTTAAAAACTGATAAAAAGGAATATGCAGCAAATTTAATAATAGTTGCAACAGGTATTAAACCTAATACAGAATTTTTAAAAGACACTGGTATTGAATTATTTAAAAATGGTGCTATTATAATAGATAGATTTGGAAGAACTAATATTCCTAATATTTATGCAGCAGGAGATTGTGCAACAGTTTACCATTCAATTTTAGAAAAAAATGTATATATAGCTCTTGCAACTACTGCTAATAAATTAGGAAGACTTATTGGAGAAAATCTAGCTGGTGCTAATAAAAAATTTATGGGAACATTAGGCTCAGCAGGAATAAAAGTTTTAGAATTTGAAGCAGGAAGAACAGGTATAACGGAACAAGAAGCAAAAGATAATAATATAAATTATAAGACAGTTTTTGTTGAAGGAAAAGATCATACAGCCTATTATCCAGATAGAGAAGATGTATATATAAAACTTATTTACAATGCAGATACAAAGATTTTATTAGGGGCACAGGTTGCAGGAAAAAGAGGAGCAGCATTAAGAGCTGATTCATTAGCAGTTGCTATACAAAATAAGATGACAGTTCAAGAATTGGCAAATATGGATTTCTTGTATGCACCTCCATTTTCAACAACTTGGGATATTATGAATGTGGCAGCTAATGTGGCAAAATAACATATAGTATAAGGAGGAAAATTGAAAACTAAACATATCATTATCGTAACTGGTTTGAGTGGTGCAGGAAAAACAACTGCTTTAAATATTTTAGAGGATATGAACTATTACACTATTGATAATCTTCCTTTGGGGCTTGAAAAATCTCTATTGGATACAGAAATAGAAAAATTAGCAGTAGGTATAGATATTAGAACATTTAAAAATACAAAAGATTTCTTTAAATTTATTAACTATATTAAAGAAACTGGTGTAAAAATGGATATTATTTTCTTAGAAGCACATGAAGCAATTATTTTAGGAAGATATACTTTAAGTCGTAGAGCACACCCTTTAAAAGAAGTAACATTATTAAGAAGTATATTAAAAGAGAAAAAAATACTGTTTCCTATAAAAGAAATAGCAGATTTAATAATAGATACAACAGAGATAAAAAATGTTGAGTTAGAAAAAAGAATTAAAAAATTTATATTAGCAAAAGATGAAGAAAATATAGATGTGAATATAAATATACATATTCAATCTTTTGGTTATAAATATGGTATTCCTACTGATAGTGATTTAATGTTTGATGTAAGATTTATTCCTAATCCTTATTATATAGAAAAATTAAAAGAGTTAAATGGTTTTGATGAAGAAGTTAAAGAATATGTTTTATCACAAAAAGAAAGTGAAGAATTTTATTCTAAATTGTTGCCACTCCTTGAATTTTTAATTCCACAATATATAAAAGAAGGAAAAAAGCATTTAACTATTTCAATAGGTTGTAGTGGTGGGCAACATAGGTCAGTAACCTTTGTTAATAAATTAGCAGAGGACTTAAAAAATAGTAAAGTATTAAAACATATAAATATTTATGTAAGTCATAGGGAGAAAGAACTTGGACATTGGTAAACTAGAAATCCCAGAATCGTCTGGGGTATATTTGATGAAAAAAAATAATAAAGTTATCTATGTAGGAAAAGCTAAAAATCTTAAAAAGCGGGTTTCTTCATATTTTAATAGAGTGCATGAAAGTGAAAAGACCAATGAACTTGTTAAAAATATTGAAGATATAGAATTTTTTCTCACTAATACTGAAATAGATGCTTTATTATTAGAAAATAATTTAATAAAAAAATATTCTCCTAAGTATAATATACTTTTAAAAGATGAAAAAACCTACCCTTTTATAAAAATAAGTAAGGAAGATTTTCCAAATATTAAAATTGTAAGAACAACAAAAGCCTTGGATATAAAAAGTGGAGAATATTTTGGACCGTATCCTTATGGTGCTTGGAGATTAAAAAATATTCTTATGAAATTGTTTAAAATAAGAGATTGTAATAGAGATATGAAAAAACTATCTCCAAGACCTTGTTTAAAGTACTACATGAAAAGTTGTACTGGACCTTGTGTATATAAGGATATAAAGGAAGAATATAATAAAAATGTTGAAAATTTAAAACAAGTTTTAAGAGGTAATACAAGTAAATTAATAAATGAATTGACAACATTGATGAATCAAGCCTCTCAGGATATGGATTTTGAAAAATCAATAATTTATAGAGAGCAAATAAAAGAGTTAAAATCTATTGAAAGTTCACAAATAATCCAATATGAAAGAGAGCTTGATGAAGATATATTTGTATTTAAGACTATTTTAGATAAGGCTTTTATCTGTGTTTTAAATATGAGAGATGGAAAAATTTTAGGGAAATCTTCAACTTCAATAGATTTAAAAAATAAAATTAGTGATAATATCTATGAAGCAATTTTTATGTCCTACTATTCAAAACATATACTGCCTAAAAGTTTAGTTTTAGATGCTGAATATGAAAATGAATTATCAGTTGTTGTTAAAGCATTAACTAATGAAGAAAGTAAGAAAAAAGAATTTCATTTTCCTAAAATAAAAAGTAGAAGAAAAGAATTACTTGATATGGCATATAAAAATTTAGAAAGAGATTTGGAAAGTTATTTTTCTAAGAAAGATACTATTGAAAAAGGTATTAAAGATTTACATGATATTTTAGAATTAAAAAGATTTCCTAGAAAAATTGAATGCTTTGACATTTCAAATATTCAAGGTAAAGATGCTGTTGCTTCTATGAGTGTTTCTATTGAAGGAAGAGCAGCAAGAAAAGAATATAGAAAATTTAAAATTAGATGTAAGGATACACCAGATGATTTCTCTATGATGAGAGAAGTTATTGAAAGAAGATACTCTAAACTAGCAGATAGAGATTTTCCAGATGTTATATTGATTGATGGAGGTTTAGGACAGATTAATTCAGCTGGTGAAGTCTTAGAAAGATTGGGGAAAATCCATTTAAGTGAACTTTTAAGTTTAGCAAAAAGAGATGAAGAAATTTATAAATATGGAGAATCTATGGAAGCCTTAAAAATATTTCAAAGAGTGAGAGATGAGGCACATAGATTTGGTATAACATATCATAGAAAACTTAGAAGTAAAAGAATTATTTCATCAGAACTTGATAAGATAGATGGAATAGGAGAAGTAAGAAGAAAAAAATTACTTACAAAATTTGGTTCAATTTCTGGTATTAAAAAAGCAAGTATTGATGAATTAAAGGAAATAATTCCTGAAAAAGTTGCATTAGAAATAAAAAACAAGATTAGATAAATAATTATAGAAATTTTGAAATAAAAATTATATAATATATATAGTTTATTTTTTGGGGGTATATATGATAACTGCATTCTATATGATAATAGCATTTTTAATTTACATTTTTTTTACTTACATATATATCAAAAGAATTGTAAACCAATATATTAATGAGGAACTAAAAATTATTTCAGGTTTAAAAAATAAGGAAAAATTAGATAAACTTCCTGATAATATAAAAACTGAATATACAGAAACATTAGAAAAAATTATTAAACAAGAAAATGAATTGAATAATTCAATAGATGAAATTAAAGAATACAGAAAAGAATTGGATGTTACATATAGTACCTTAGTTTCAAAATCTACTCAACTTGAATATACTAATAGTTTATTGGAAAGAAGGGTAAGAAGTCTATCCAATTTGAATCATATATCAAGGGTTGCATTATCAATGTTTAATATTGATAAAATAGTTGATACTTTGGCAGATGCCTATTTTGTTTTGACAGCAACTACAAGAATTTCTATTTATCTTTGGGAAGGAGAAAATCTTGTTAATAAAAAAATAAAAGGAAGTATAGATTACACAGAATCTCTATCTTATCCAATGTACCTTTTAGAAAAATTTACTAATGAGGATTATAGCAAAATATATTCTGATTTATCAAGAAAAATAACTATTTTAAATGATGAAAAAGTTATTATCACTCCTTTAAAAGTTAAAGAAAGACAATTAGGAGTAATATTTTTAGTTCAAAATAAAGACCAAATATTAGAAATTAACAGTGAAATGATTTCTGCACTTGGAATACAGGCTTCTATTGCTATTGATAATGCAATAAATTATGCAGAGCTTTTAGAAAAAGAAAGAATTTCACAAGAATTGGAGCTTGCTTCATCTATACAAAAGCAAATATTACCAAAAGGTTTTGAGAGAATAAAAGGTATGGATATTGCCACACATTTTTCACCTGCAAAAGAAATTGGTGGAGATTATTATGATTTATCTTTAAAAAATAATAATTTATCTGTAACAATAGCTGATGTAAGTGGTAAAGGTGTCCCTGCTGCTTTTCTTATGGCATTATCAAGGTCTATGTTAAAAACTATCAATTATGTTTCTAATTACACACCTGCTGAGGAATTGGATTTATTTAATAAAATAGTATATCCAGATATAACAGAAGATATGTTTATAACTGTAATGAATGCAGAATATAATTTGGATACTTCTTTATTTACTTATTCAAGTGCAGGACATAATCCCTTAGTAATCTATAAAAAAGAAAACGATACAATAGAACTTTATGGAACAAAGGGGGTTGCTATTGGCTTTATTGAAGATTATAATTATAAAGAAAATTCTTTTGAAGTAAAAAGTGGAGATATAATTGTATTTTATACTGATGGAATTATAGAGTGTGAAAATAGAGATAGAGAATTATTTGGGACACAAAGGCTTATAGATATTGTATATAAAAATAAAAATTTATCTGCAAAAGAGTTAAAAGAAAAGATACTTGAAGGTATTGAAAATTTTAGAGAAGACTATGAACAAAATGATGATATAACTTTTGTTATATTGAAATCAGTCAAATAGAATAGAATAAATAAGGAGTTGACATATGAGTAATAATAATAGAGCTTCCATAGGAGGACAAGCTGTTATTGAAGGTGTGATGATGAGAGGAACTGAATGCCTTGCAACAGCAGTGAGAAGACCCTCTGGGGAAATTGTATATAAAAAGACAAAATTAATTGGTAAAAATAGTAGTTTTGCTAAAAAACCTTTTATAAGAGGAGTATTGATGTTATTTGAATCTCTTGTAATTGGGGTTAAAGAACTTACTTTCTCTGCTAATCAAGCAGGAGAAGATGATGAAAAACTAAGTGATAAAGAAGCCGTATTTACTACAATATTTTCACTGGCTTTGGGAATAGGAATATTTATAGTTTTACCATCAGTAGTTGGAAGTTTTTTCTTCCCAGCAAATAGAATGTATGCCAATTTAACAGAAGCAATTCTAAGACTTATAATATTTGTAGGATATATTTGGGGGATTTCTTTTTCAAAAGAAGTTGGTAGAGTTTTTGAATATCATGGTGCTGAACATAAATCTATATATACCTATGAAAATGGGCTTGAATTAACACCAGAAAATGCTAAAAAATTTACAACATTGCACCCAAGATGTGGAACAAGTTTCTTATTTATAGTGATGTTTATAGCAATTATAGTATTTTCTGTAATAGATTTTATCTTACCTATGCCTACAAATTTATTTACTAAATTTTTATTAAAAGTGGTAGTTAGAATTTTACTTATGCCAGTAATAGCAAGTTTGGCTTATGAATTACAAAAATATAGTAGTTGCCATTTGAATAATCCATTGATAAAACTAATTTCGTTTCCAGGACTTGCTTTACAAAAGATTACAACAAGAGAGCCTGATTTAGATGAATTGGAAGTTGCAATGGTAGCAATTAAGGCTTCACTTGGACAAAAAATAGATAATGCAACAGAGATTTTTGAATAAAAAAATATACAAGATAGGAGTTTTACAAATGAAATTAAAAAATGAGATTGAATATGTGTTTAGAATTTTAAATTATCTATCTTTACAGGATAAGGATAGAATAGTTACATCATCAGAAATTGCTGAAAATGAAAATATTCCACATTTATTTAGTATCAGAGTATTAAAAAAGATGGAGAAAAAAGGACTTTTAAAAATATTTAAAGGTGCTAATGGTGGATATAAATTGAATAGAGAACCAAAAGATATCACTTTAAGAGATGCAGTTGAAACTATTGAAGATGAAATTATAATAAAGGATAGAAGCTGTGTTGCTGGGCAAACAAGTTGTTCTATTATTTTTGAAGCACTTGAAAAAGTTGAAAATAATTTTTTAAAAAACTTAGAAAAAGTTAATTTTCAAGAATTAACTTGTCCTCATGTACCACTAAAAATTGAAGATGAAATTAAATAGAGCTGTTACAAATTAGTAAACGAAGTAAAAAATAGTTCATTACTAACTAAATTTCTTAACGCTGAAAAATTGACATTCGGTGCAAATTTAGCCAACTCGCTAACAAGTTAGCTTAAACATGTTGAGATTTACTCGGCTCATTTGCTTCAATTTTTCAGCTAAAATTTAAAATGTAATTTCACTTATTTTTTATTTACATTTCAATAGATTAAATTTGCAACAGCTTTATCTTTAAAATGCTGAAACTATTCTGTAATATTCATTTCCCTTTAACATCAACTTATTGCATGATAATTTATAAGTTTTATTTTGTTCATATTTATTTATAGAAAAAGCAGGAAATTCATTATTTTCTTCATCTACAATATAGTAAGTATAATATTTTTTTCTTTTTATATCCACTTTATTATATTCTGTTTCAAGTCTTCCAATAATGACAAATTCTTCTATTTCTTTATTTGTATTAAACTTTTTAAATGCTTTTATAAATTTTGGAAGTAGTTTCTCTCTAACCAATTCTCTAACTTTAAGTAAATTATCATAATTATACTCATTATATTCATGTGCTAAATCATTTCTTTCATCAAACACTTTATATTTTAAACAATCTTTTATAGCAGTTTTAAATTCAGTATAATCTTTTAATTCATTTAATATAATAGAAAGTTTTTCATTCTTATTATAATTATCTTTTATATATTTTTCATGTATTGTTACATAATAAGTTCTTATTTCACATTCAAGAGACTTTAAATACTCAAAAGCCTCAGTTCCTAAATATTCATCTTCTTTATCTGCTCTTAAAAAAAGTTTTTCAGCCTTAATTAAACCTATTTTTGTAGATTTTTGTGCCAAAGGAAATGCCTCTTCTACCTGCTCCTCAATTTTTACAATTTTATCATTGGTATCAACAGCTTTTAAATTTTCTAATTCATTTTTAATAGCTATATCACTTATTTTTTCTTCTTTTACAACCTCTTTAATTTCTGTAAATTTATTGATATTTTTCTCTATATTTTCATTTTTATTTATTTCAGAATTAAAAACATTATAAAAATCATTAGTATCTGAATCAATACTGATAAAATCTTTTTCAAAATTGAATACATTTAATAAATCTTTTAAATATTCATTTTCTTCTTTCAAAGAGGACATAACCAACACTTCTGTTGCTCTTGTCATTCCAATATACAATAACTTTCTTAGCTCATCTAATATTTCATAACTTGTCTTATCAGGGTAAAATTCTACTAAATCATCAGGACTTAATTCATCTATATTAGGAATAAAAATTACTTTATTTTCTGTTCCTTTTGATGAATAATAGGTTGTAATATTGACAGCATTTGAGTTTATAGATTTATTTTTTCTAATATATTGTATTGAGTATTTTTTTAAATATTTCTCTATCTCTTTCATATTTTTATCTTTTAATGCAATGATAGAAATATCATCATATTTATAATTAAACTCAGCCACTAAAATTTTTATATTCCTACATAAATTTTCTAATCTATCCTCAGGAGCAGAATATTTTATATAAAAAGGTTTTATTCCTCTATCTACACTAAAAGTTAAAGTTAAATTTTTATTCTTAGCATTTGAATTATCCTCATCAAGTTTCATCTCAGGCACTAATTTTTTTGCTACATCAAAGATTTCTTTTACATTTCTATATGCTCTATTTAGACTAAAACTCTTATTAACATTAATTCCTACTTGCTTTAAAGTTCTACTTCCATATATCCAAGCCTGAGCTGAATATATACTTTGATTTTTGTCCATAAATAATGACATTGTGTTTCCAGAAATTTTTGAAATTTCACATATTAAATTGATAAATCTAAAATGTATCTTAGATAAATCTTGTGCTTCGTCAACTATAATGTGATTATATTTTTTTATTTTTCGTCTATTCTCCTCTTTTTCATAATAGAATAAAAATAATAAGGCAATATCATAAAAATCTGTATACCTTAAAGTTCTTTCTCTACTACCTCTGTATAAATCTAGTATCTTATAGATTTCCTCTTTATCTGTCTTACTTAATTTTGGTTGATTACCTCTACCAAGCCTTGAAGTTTCAATATATTCCTCTTTTTTTGTATAACAACAATTTCTTAACCAATCTATTTCACTTAAAACAAATTCTGTATCTTTGGGAGAAAATCTTTTAAATTCATCTTTTCTTAAATTTAAAATACCTTCTATTCTTTCTTTTCTATCCTCTTCAAATGATCTCTTAAAAGCCTTATTATTTTTTGCACTTTTTAAAAATGTAAGAAATTCTTCATTGAGTTTATTCAAATACTCTTTAACAAAAAAACTATCTATACTTTCTATTTCAATTTTATCTTTTACTTCTTTATAATTCTCATCTGAATTGAATAGTTTTTGTACAGTATTTTTTAAACTTTTATTATAGAAAAGAAATAGAATTTTATCCTTTTTTTCTGCATATTTATAGTCTTTTGCTAAAAAGATAGCTCTTTTAACTGCAACCAAAGTTTTTCCACTACCCGGTCCACCATTAACTCTAATAACCCCATTTTCTGAATATCTAGCAACAGATATTTGCTCATTAGATAAAATTATTTCACTCATTTATAATTCTCCCCATGTAATTATTTTCTTTTAAATACCCATCTTTGTTGAACAAAATAACTTAGAAGAATTTAAAAATAATTTGGATATGGATTCTATTGAAGAAGTAGATAATAATAAAAATACTATACTTCATCACTGTGTGGAGATGGATAAATACGACTTCGTAGATGCTTTACTTTATAATGGAGCTGACCCTAATGTAAAAAATAGAGAGGGAAATACACCATTACATATAGCAGGACAAAAAAATTATGGAAAAATAATGGAGTTATTATTAGAGTTTGGTGGAGATTTAGAGATAAAAAATAATCATCAAAGAACAGCTGTAAATTTAGCAATAGCTTCAAAAGCTACTAGTGTACTAAAGGTTATTGAAAATAGTGGAGCAGACTATGATGGTTTAGGAGCTGGATTTGAAAAAATTAATCACCACAGAAGATTAGAGGATTTTTAGGAGGGAATTATCCCTCCTCTTTTTATTTGTATTCTAAGTTAGAAGTAAGTAATTTTTCATAAGCAATCTTTTCTCCATCAATAAAAACAATACCACAGTACTCATAACCATTTTTATTAAAAAGATGTTTCATTGTTTCATTTTCTGGAGCAGTATCTACTCTAACACTTCTAATATTTTTACTAAGAGCTAACTTTTCAGCAAATTTAAAAAGCTCACTTCCATAACCTTGACCTCTTAACTCTTTATGTATAGCACATCTATGAATAGAAGCGTAATTACCAAAAGTTTTCCATTTTCCTTTTATATTTTTATATACTTCATCATCAGAAAAGTCCACTACTATATAACCTCTAATCAAATTTTTAACAATAAGAACATAGCCTATATTATTTTCTATATCATTAATGATAGTTTCTTTATTGGGATAATTTTCATTCCATTGAGTGGAATTATTTCTTTTCATATACTCTTTTGCATGAGAAATGACTTCTAAGATACTCTCTATATCTTCTTTTTTAGCCTCTCTAAAATTCATTTTTCCTCCTAATTTATAGAAAATTTAATAAATTATATAATTATAAAAATTTTATGTCAATAAAAAATTTACACATCTTTTACATTAATTAAATTTTTTTTTAACAAAGGAGTATTATTATTAAATAAATTAATTAAAAAATTTAGGAGGTTCATATGATTTACGGAATAATAGATTTAGGTTCAAATACAATAAGATTATCAATTTTTAAATATAATGATGGGAAGATAAAA
>OGEW01000428.1_pt1 | contig 14949 bp, 10 predicted proteins | sample 1570781 | NCBI WGS metagenome assembly OGEW01 (sample SAMEA2582047, study PRJEB24529) | metagenome | biome: Human gut stool | place: China | collected 2011 | reverse complement strand
TGAAAAAAGAAAAAAATATTCAAGATGAAGAAAAAAAAATAGTTGAAGTTATAAAAACAGAAAATTTTGAAGTTTCAAAATCTGGTTCTTTGAAAGATGATTTAATGCAATTTGAAAATATTAATGATATAAAAATTGAAAATCAAGAAGTTCCAGATATTGAAGTTCAAGAAATATATATAAGAGAAACAGGAAATTATTTAAATCTGCAAGAAAATTTTATAAATATTCCTATTGAGATGATTTATTTTCCATTTTTTACTCCACAAAAACAAAATAAAAGAATAAATTTTAAATATACTTTTGAAGATTTAGGGGTAACTATGTATAGTACACTTATTCCTAAAGACAAAAAAGATAAAGTTTTTCAGCCTTCTATATTTGAAGAAAAAATTTATACTTTTTTAATTTCTATGTATCAAGAAAAAACAAATCAAAAAATTGACGATGGTGAAGTTGCAATAGAATTTGAAATTTCAGATTTTATAGTTAATTTCTTAGGAAATAAAATGAATAGGGCTTATTATGCCAAGGTTGAGCAGGCTTTAAAAAATTTAAAAAGTACTATCTATCAATTTGAAATTTCTAATCATACAAAATTTGGAAAGAATAAATTTGAAGATAGCTCATTTCAACTTTTAAATTATCAAAAATTAAAAGTGGGTAAAAAAATTTTTTATAGAGTGGTATTAAATAAAAATATTGTAAACAAAATAAAAAGCAAAAGATATATAAAATACAACACAAAGAATTTACTTGAAATTATGGTAAAAGACCCAATAGCTTCAAGAATATATAAATATATAAGTAAAATAAGATACAAGAATAATAAAGGTGAAATAAATGTTAGAACTTTGGCTGCTATAATTCCATTAAAGATAGAACAAAGAGTTGAAAGAATAGTAAAAAATGGAGTTAAAGAATATTATTTGAATAGAATGAAGCCAGTCCTTACTAGGATTTTAAAAGCATTTGAAGTTTTATTAGATTTAAAGTATATTTTAAGTTTTGAGGAAATATATAAAAAAGATGAAAATACCTATTATATAGCCTATGTCTTTAATAAAGAAAGAGATGGGGATTGCCATGTATCTGAGTTTGTCAAAAAGACTGATAAAAATATAGTAAAAGAAAATTTAGATGGTGTTGAAGAAATAATTGATGTCAATGCTGATATTGAATATCAAGATAATATTGAATATTTAATTAATAAGGCCAAAGAAAATCCAAAAATTTCAGTAAAGTGGAATGCTTGGGTGGATAAAAAAATTAAAAAAATTTTAAATGAAGATGGAGAAGAAATGTTAAAAAGAGTTTTAAACATTCTTATTCATATGGACAAAAATATAGAAATAGGTTTACCTAATTATATCAGTGGAATATTAAAAAATATTGGTGGAAAAGGTAGTAAAAAAATAAATAATATAAATATGACTATTTTTGAAAATGTCAGCAAAGGTAAAGGTTTAAAAAATAAAAGCCAAATAAAACAAGCAAGAAAAAAAGGTATGGAAAGAATTTCAAACTTTAAAGAAATTATGAGTGAAAATAATTTTTTTGAAAATAAATCTGAAACTAAAACTGGAAAATTATTATTAGAAGAAAAAATTTCAAATTCTAAATTAGAAGTAAATGAAACTATTGACAATGTAGATGAAAAAATATACAATGTAGGAGAAAAAGATTTAGAAAAAATTTTATCTCATTTTGATGAAGCAACAAAAATTGAAATTGAAGAAAAGGCATTAGAAAAAATAAAAAAGGAGATTGATAATAGTAATATAGATGTGATATTAAATGTAAAAAAATTTAGTAAAACTATGTATTATAAGATGATGGGAGCAACTATAATGGAAATTTTAAAAAATGAATATCAAGAAATGCTTGAAAAAATAAACCAAAATGACAAATAACAAAAAATGTGGTAAACTATAAGGCAAGTTTTAGATAAGGAAGTGTATTATGAAAAATATAGAAAAAGTAAAAATATCAACAGAATTTATAAAACTTGATCAGTTTTTAAAGTGGCTTGCTGTTGTAGATAGTGGTTCTCAGGCAAAACAAGTTATTTTAGATGGTAAGGTTAAAGTTAATGATGAGGTAGAAACAAGAAGAGGTAGAAAAATTTATCCTAAATATAAAGTAGAAATCTTTGATAAAATTTATGTTGTGGAATAATTGAGGTGCTGGATTGAAAATATCTAATATCACTTATTTGAATTTTAGAAATTTAGAAAATAGTTCAGTAGATTTATCTGATAAAATAAATGTTTTCTATGGTAAGAATGCACAAGGGAAGACAAGTTTATTGGAGGCAATTTATTACAGTTCCACAGGTATAAGTTTTAAGACAAAGAAAACCTCAGAGATGATAAAATATAATTTTGAGGAGTTCATATCTTCAATTTCATATCAAGATTATATTGCAAATAACAAGATTTCTGTAAGATTTAAAAATATAACTGGTGCAAAAAAAGAATTTTTCTTTAATAAAAAAAGAATTAGCCAGACAGATTTCTATGGAAAAGTAAATATTATTGCCTATATACCTGAGGATATAATTTTAATTAATGGTTCTCCTAAAAATAGAAGAGATTTCTTTGATATTGAAATATCTCAAATAGATAAAGAGTATCTAAGTAATCTTAAAAACTACGATAAATTATTAAAAATTAGAAATAAATATCTAAAAGAGAATAAGAGAAATAGTGAAGAATTTGCTATCTATGAAAAAGAATTTATAAAGTATGCCTCTTATATAATCTTTACAAGAATAGAATATGTAAAAAGTCTTTCAATAATACTGAACTTACAATATAGAAAACTTTTTAATATAGCGCAGGAATTAAATCTAAAATATGAAACAAGTTTAGATAAAACTGCAAAAGTAACTATTGAAATGATACAAGAAAGCCTAAAAAAAGAAATTTTACAAAAGAAATATCAAGAGGATAGATATAAATTTTCACTTGTAGGACCTCATAAAGATGATTATAAATTTCTTTTAAATGGGTATGAAGCCAAGATTTCTGCTTCACAAGTTGAAAAAAAATCTATAATATTTTCTTTAAAACTTTCAGAAATTGAGATAATAAAGAAAAATAGAAAAGAAAATCCTGTTGTTATTATTGATGATATAACTTCATATTTTGATGAAGATAGAAGAAAATCAATATTAGATTTTTTCAATAAAAGAGATATACAAGTATTGATAAGTTCAACGGATAAATTGGATATAGAAGCTAAGAATTTCTATGTTGAAAAAGGAATTATAGAAGATGAAAGTAATATCAATAAGTGAAATAGCAACATTTAAAATTTCAAATGATGATAGAATAAAACTTATGATTTTAAAAGAAAAATGGAAAGAATTATTTTTAGATTTATCTCAAAATAGTTCTGTTATTGATTTTAAAGAAAATATCATCTATGTAAAAGGCTATAATTCTGCTGTAAAACATTATATTTATACAAATAAAATAAAAATAATAGAGAAGATATTAGAAAATTTAGAAATAAAATTTAAAATAGAGGATATAAAATTAAAGTAAATATTAAAAAAGTCCAAATAAGTGAACTACGAATGACGAATTTTATCGTAAAATGCTATGTTAGTGAGCGTTAAGAAAAGCAACTGTTTGAGTTGATTTATCAACGAGTTTTGCTTTTTAGCGAACGGTTAGCGCTTGAGATTAAAAATTCAGTCTCAGTAGGAGCTATTTGACTTTTGTTAATGGAGGATATTATGAGTTATGAAGCACAGAATATAACAGTTCTGGAAGGATTAGAAGCTGTTAGGAAAAGACCAGGAATGTATATAGGGACAACATCAGAAAGAGGACTACATCATTTGGTATGGGAAATAGTAGATAATTCTGTTGATGAGGCTTTGGCTGGATATTGTGATAAGATAGAAGTAAAAATTCTTCCAGATAATATCATAGAAGTTGTTGATAATGGAAGAGGAATTCCCACTGATATACATCCAAAGTATGGAAAATCTGCATTAGAAATAGTTTTAACAGTTCTACATGCTGGTGGAAAATTTGAAAATGATAATTATAAGGTTTCAGGAGGACTACATGGAGTTGGAGTTTCAGTTGTTAATGCTCTCTCTGAATGGCTTGAAGTAGAAGTTAGAAAAAATGGAACTGTACACTATCAAAAATATCATAGAGGAAAACCAGAAGAAGATGTTAAAGTTATAGGTACTTGTGATGAAAATGAACATGGTACAACAGTGAGATTTAAAGCAGATGGAGAAATTTTTGAAACATTGGTATATAATTATTTCACTCTTTCAAATAGATTAAAAGAGTTAGCTTATTTAAACAAGGGTTTAACTATAATTCTTTCAGATTTAAGAAAAGATGAAAAGAAAGAAGAAATTTATAAATTTGATGGTGGAATTTTAGATTTCTTAAATGAAATAGTAAAAGATGAAACAACTATTATAGAAAAACCATTTTTTGTATCAGCTGAACAAGATAATGTTGGTGTAGATGTAACATTTACTTATACAACTTCACAAAATGAAGTTATCTATTCATTTGTAAATGATATAAATACTCATGAGGGTGGAACACATGTTCAAGGTTTTAGAACTGCACTTACAAAAGTTATAAATGATGTAGGAAAAGCACAAGGTTTACTAAAAGATAAAGATGGTAAACTTATGGGAAATGATATAAGAGAAGGAGTTGTGGGAATTATATCTACAAAGATCCCTCAACCTCAATTTGAAGGTCAAACTAAGGGTAAACTTGGAAATTCAGAAGTATCTGGGATAGTAAATACAGTAGTTTCAAATAGTTTAAAAATATTTTTAGAAGATAATCCTAATATAACAAAGATTATAATTGAAAAGATATTGAATTCTAAAAAGGCAAGGGAAGCTGCACAAAAAGCAAGAGAGTTAGTTCTAAGAAAATCTGTTTTAGAGGTTGGTTCTCTTCCTGGGAAATTAGCAGACTGTACTTCTAAAAAAGCAGAAGAATGTGAAATCTTTATAGTTGAAGGAGATTCAGCTGGTGGTTCAGCAAAACAAGGTAGAGATAGGTATAATCAAGCAATATTACCACTTAGAGGTAAAATTATAAATGTTGAAAAAGCAGGGTTACATAAATCTTTGGAAAGTTCTGAAATAAGAGCTATGGTTACTGCATTTGGAACAAGTATAGGAGAAACTTTTGATATATCTAAATTGAGATATGGAAAAATAATTCTTATGACAGATGCTGATGTTGATGGAGCACATATAAGAACATTGATTTTGACTTTCTTATACAGACATATGATAGATTTAATTTATGGTGGAAATGTCTATATTGCTTGCCCTCCACTATATAAGGTGGCAGCAGGAAAACAAATAATTTATGCCTATAATGATTTAGAGTTAAAAAATATTCTAGGTCAAATGAATCAAGAAAATAAAAAATATACTATCCAAAGATATAAAGGGCTTGGAGAAATGAACCCAGAACAACTTTGGGAAACAACTATGAACCCAGATGGAAGATTGCTTCTAAAAGTTTCAATAGATAATGCAAGAGAAGCTGATATGCTTTTTGATAAACTTATGGGAGATAAGGTTGAACCAAGAAGAGAATTTATAGAAGAACATGCAGAATATGTAAAAAATATAGATATATAAAAGCAAAACAAATATGTGAGGAAAAGTTAAATAAAACGACTGTAAATTAATAAAGATATAATGTAAATAAAAAATAAGTGAATTGCATTCTAAATTTTAGTTTAAAAATTGAAGGAAATGAGCTGAGCAAATCTCAGCTTGTTTGAAGCTGACTTGTCAGTAAGTTTGCTGAATTTGCAGCGAATGTCAATTTTTAAATGTTAAGAAATTTAGCTAGCAATGAACTATTTTTTATACATTTATTATTTCAGTTTCAGCAGGAGTTATTTAACTTTTACTTAGGAGGATAATATAAATGTCAAATGTTGATAACAGATATATTGAAGAAGAGTTAAAAGAATCTTACTTAGACTACTCAATGAGTGTTATAGTAAGTAGAGCATTGCCAGATGTAAGAGATGGTTTAAAACCTGTTCATAGAAGAATTTTATTTGCAATGAATGAAATGGGAATGACTAATGACAAACCATTTAAGAAATCTGCCAGAATAGTTGGGGAAGTTTTAGGTAAGTATCACCCTCATGGAGATTTAGCAGTGTATGGAACTATGGTAAGAATGGCACAAGATTTCAATTACAGATATTTACTTGTTGAAGGACATGGAAACTTTGGTTCTATTGATGGAGATTCAGCAGCAGCAATGAGATATACAGAAGCTAGAATGGAAAAAATAACTGCTGAATTATTAGAAGATATAGATAAAAATACTATTGATTGGAGAAAGAACTTTGATGACTCCTTAGATGAACCAACAGTATTACCTGCAAAATTACCTAATTTATTATTAAATGGAGCAATAGGAATAGCAGTTGGTATGGCAACTAATATACCTCCTCATAATTTAGGAGAGTTAGTTGATGGAATATTAGCAATTATAGATAATAAAGATATAGAAATTTTAGAACTTATGAACTATATTAAAGGACCAGATTTTCCAACAGGAGCTATAATAGATGGTAGGGCTGGAATAATAGAAGCCTATAAGACAGGTAGAGGAAAAATAAAGGTAAGAGGAAAAGTAGATATAGAAGAGTTAAAAAATGGAAAATCAAATATAATAGTAAGTGAAATTCCATATCAATTAAATAAAGCTAATTTAATTGAAAAAATTGCTAATTTAGTTAAAGAAAAGAAAATAACTGAAATTTCAGATTTAAGAGATGAATCGAACAGAGAAGGAATAAGAATACTAATAGAAGTAAAAAAAGGTGAAGAGCCTGAACTTGTTCTAAATAAACTATATAAATATACAGATTTACAAACTACTTTTGGGGTTATAATGCTTTCTTTGGTAAATAATGTACCAAGAGTTTTAAATCTAAAAGAGATGTTAAATGAATATATCAAACATAGATTTGATGTTATAACAAGAAGAACTGCATTTGATTTGGATAAAGCAGAAAAGAGAGCTCATATTTTAAAAGGTTATCAAATAGCCTTAGAAAATATTGATAGAATTATTGAGCTTATTAGAGCATCTTCTGATGGTACAGTTGCTAGAGAACAATTAATAGAAAAATATGCTTTTACGGATATTCAAGCTAGATCAATACTAGATATGAAATTACAAAGATTGACAGGTTTGGAAAGAGAAAAAATAGATACAGAATTTAAAGAAATAGAAGCTTTAATAAAAGAATTGAGAGAAGTTCTTGAAGATAATAATAAAATTTATGACATAATGAAAAAAGAATTATTAGAGCTTAAAGAAAAATATGCAGATAAAAGAAGAACAAAAATAGAAGAAGAAAGAATGGAAATTCTTCCAGAAGATTTAATAAAAGATGAAGAAATAATCATTACATATACTAATAAAGGATATGTAAAGAGAATAGAAGCAAGTAAGTATAAGGCACAAAGAAGAGGTGGAAAAGGTGTTTCTGCACTTAATACAATAGAAGATGATTATGCAGAAAAAATTACTTCTGCCTCAACTCTTGACACAATAATGGTTTTCACAGATAGAGGAAAGGTGTATAATATAAGAGCCTATGAAATTCCAGATTTATCCAGACAATCAAGAGGAAGATTACTTAGCAATATAATAAATCTTTCAGAAGGTGAAAAAGTTAGAGATACAATAGTAATAAAAGAATTTTTACCTGAAAAAGAGGTTGTTTTTATAACTAAAAATGGTTTAATAAAGAAAACTTCATTAGGAGAATTTAAAAATATAAATAATTCAGGTTTAATTGCTATAAAGACAAAGGAAGATGATGATATTATCTTTGTTGGACTTATAGAAGATGTTAATAAGGAAGAAATTTTAATAGCTACTCATGATGGATATTGTACAAGATTTTTAACTGATACAATAAGAGCTACTGGAAGAAGTACACAAGGAGTAAAGGCAATAACTCTTAGAAAGGGAGATATGGTTGTTTCAGCTATGCTTATAAAAAATCCTGAAACAGATATATTGACTATAACTGAAAATGGATATGGAAAGAGAACAAGTCTTGATGAATATCCTCAATATAACAGAGGTGGAAAAGGAGTCATAAACTTAAAGGTTAATGAAAAAACTGGTAAGGTTGTGTCAGTATTAGAAGTCAGTGAAGATGAAGAGTTGATGTGTATAACTTCTAATGGAATAGTTATTAGAACTTCTATAAACGAAATTTCTCGTATAGGTAGAGCAACACAAGGTGTTAGAATTATGAAAGTAGCTGATGATGAAAAAGTTGCAGCTATTACAAAAATTAAAAAAGAAGAAGATTTAGAAAATTAGATTGGAGAAAAAATGAAAAAAATTCTGGTCTTGTCAGATTCACATTCATATTTTGATGAGGCTTTAAAAATTTTTGAAAAAGAAAAACCAGATATTGTCATAGCTGCTGGTGACGGAATAAAAGATATAGATGAGTTATCTTATGTTTACCCAGAAGCAAAATACTATATGGTAAAAGGAAATTGTGATTTTTTTGATAGAAGCCATAATGAAGAAAATCTTTTTGAAATAGATGGTATAAAAATTTTTTTAACTCATGGACATCTTTATGGTGTAAAAAGAAGTCTAAATTCTATAAAAGAAATTGGAAAAAAGTTAAATGTTTCTCTTGTTGTATTTGGACATACTCATAAACCATATATAGAAAAAGATGATGATATAGTATTATTTAATCCAGGTGCAGCAGAGGATGGTAGATATGGTGTTATTATTTTAGAAAATGGTAATATGCAATTATTTCACAAGCAATTATAGGTACAGATGGAGGAAAAGAGAGAAAAATGAAAGAAGAGATTCTAAAAGTTAAAGAAGAAATACAAAACTATATAAAAGAATCTAAGACTCTTCAAAGACTTGAAGAAATTAGAGTAAATTATATGGGGAAAAAAGGAATTTTTACAGAATTATCTAAGAAAATGAAAGACCTTTCTGCCGAAGAAAGACCTAAGATTGGACAGATAATAAATGAAGTAAAAGAAACAATAAATAGCCTATTAGACGAAAAAAATAAGGCTTTAAAAGAAAAAGAATTGAATGAAAGATTAGAAAGTGAAATAATAGATATAAGTTTGCCAGGAAAAAAATATAACTATGGTACTATACATCCCATCAATGAAACAATGGAGCTTATGAAAAATATCTTTTCAAAAATGGGTTTTGATATTGTAGATGGACCAGAAATAGAAACTGTTGAATATAATTTTAATGCTTTGAATATTCCAAAGACACACCCGTCAAGAGATTTAACAGATACATTTTATTTGAATGATTCTATTGTTTTGAGGACTCAAACTTCGCCAGTTCAAATAAGATATATGCTTGAACATGGAACACCATTTAGAATGATTTGCCCTGGAAAAGTGTATAGACCAGACTACGATATATCACATACACCTATGTTTCATCAAATGGAAGGTTTGGTTGTTGGGAAAGATATATCATTTGCAGATTTAAAAGGAATTTTAACTCACTTTGTAAAAGAGGTTTTTGGAGATAGAAAAGTAAGATTCAGACCACATTTCTTCCCATTTACAGAACCTAGTGCTGAAATGGATGTTGAATGTATGATTTGCCATGGAAAAGGTTGTAGGCTTTGTAAAGAGAGTGGCTGGATAGAAATAATGGGTTGTGGAATGGTAGACCCAGAAGTTTTAAAATATGTAGGACTTAATCCAGATGAAGTAAATGGTTTTGCTTTTGGAGTTGGTATAGAGCGTGTAACTATGCTTAGACATGGTATTGGGGACTTGAGAGCATTTTTTGAAAATGATATGAGATTTTTAAAACAATTCAAGTAAGGAGAGAAAAGTAAATGTTAATTTCATTAAATTGGCTAAAACAATATGTAGATATAAAAGAAAGTATTGATGAAATAGCTAATGCACTTACTATGATAGGACAAGAAGTAGAAGCTATTGATATTCAAGGAAAAGATTTAGATAATGTTGTAATAGGGCAAATAGTTGAGTTTGATAAACACCCAAATTCAGATAGATTGACACTATTAAAAGTTGATATCGGAGAAGGAGAACCATTACAAATAATATGTGGTGCTAAAAATCATAAATTAAATGATAAGGTTGTAGTTGCTAAAATTGGAGCAGTGCTACCAGGAAATTTTAAGATAAAAAAGAGTAAAATAAGAGATATAGAATCTTATGGAATGTTATGTTCTGAGGCAGAATTAGGTCTTGCAAAAGAAAGTGAAGGAATAATAATTCTTCCAGAAGATGCACCAATAGGAAAAGAATATAGAGAATATGCAGGTTTAAATGATGTAATATTTGAATTAGAAATTACACCTAACAGACCAGATTGTTTATCTCATATAGGGATAGCAAGGGAGATTGCAGCTTACTATAATAGAAAAGTTAAATATCCTATGATAGAAATTACTGAAACTATTGAATCAATAAATACTATGGTAAAAGTGGATATTGAAGATAAAGAAAGATGTAAGAGATATATGGGTAGAGTGATTAAGAATGTAAAAGTTCAAGATTCACCTGCTTGGTTAAAATCAAGAATAAGAGCTATGGGACTTAATCCTATAAATAATATAGTTGATGTAACAAACTTTGTTATGTTTGAATATAATCAACCTATGCATGCTTTTGATTTAGATAAATTAGAAGGAAATATAACAATAAGAGCTGCTAAGGAAAATGAAAAAATTACAACTCTTGATGGAGTGGATAGAGTATTAAAAAATGGAGAGCTTGTTATAGCAGATGATGAAAAGGCAATAGCAATAGCAGGGGTAATTGGTGGACAAAATACTCAAATAGATAATGATACAAAAAATATATTTGTTGAAGTTGCATACTTCACACCAGAAAATATTAGAAAAACTTCAAGAGAATTAGGAATTTTTACAGACTCTGCTTATAGAAATGAAAGAGGAATGGATATTGAAAATCTTAGTACTGTAATGTCAAGAGCAGTATCTTTAATAGCAGAGGTTGCAGGTGGAGATATTTTATCAGAAGTTATTGATAAATATGTTGAAAAACCTAAAAGAGCAGAAATAACATTAAATTTAGAAAAATTAAATAAATTTATTGGAAAAAGTTTAACTTATGAAGAAGTTGGAAAAATCTTAACTCACTTGGATATTGAATTAAAACCATTGGGAGATGGAACTATGCTCTTAATTCCTCCTAGTTATAGAGCAGATTTAACAAGACCAGCAGATATATATGAAGAAGTTATTAGGATGTATGGTTTTGATAATATAGAAGCTAAGATCCCTGTTATGAGTATAGAATCAGGAGAAGAAAATACAAACTTTAAAATTTCAAGAATAGTTAGAGAAATTTTAAAGGAAATGGGCTTAAATGAAGTTATAAATTATAGCTTTATACCAAAATTTACAAAGGAATTATTTAATTTTGGAGATGAAGTTATAGAAATAAAAAATCCATTAAGTGAAGATATGGCTATAATGAGACCTACTTTACTATACAGTTTAATAACTAATGTAAGGGATAATATAAATAGAAATCAAACAGATTTGAAACTATTTGAAATAAGTAAAACTTTTAAAAATCTTGGAGCAGAAAAAGATGGACTTGCTATTGAAGATTTAAAAATAGGTATAATTTTATCTGGAAGAGAAGATAAAAATCTATGGAATCAATCAAAAACAGATTATAATTTTTATGATTTAAAAGGATATTTAGAATTTTTACTTGAAAGATTGAATGTAACAAGATATTCTTTGACAAGATTAAAAAATCCTAATTTTCATCCAGGAGCAAGTGCTGAAATAAAAATAGGTGAAGATGTCATAGGAGTATTTGGAGAACTTCACCCTAATTTAGTAAATTATTTTGGCATAAAAAGAGAAAAATTGTTCTTTGCCGAACTTAACTTAACAAAATTGTTAAAATATATTAAAATAAAAGTAAATTATGAAAGTATTAGTAAATATCCAGAAGTATTAAGAGATTTAGCTATAACATTGGATAGAGATATCTTAGTTGGGGATATGATAAAAGAAATCAAAAAGAAAGTAGCACTTATTGAAAAAATAGATATCTTTGATGTATATTCTGGTGATAAGATTGATAAAGATAAAAAATCTGTTGCTATGAGCATAGTATTGAGAGATAAAAATAGAACTCTTACAGATGAAGATATAGACAAAGCTATGAATACCATACTTGAACTTATTAAAGATAAGTACAATGGTGAAATAAGAAAGTAATACTTTAAAATATATTTTAGGAGGGATAAGATGAAAAAATTATTAGCAGGTTTATTTTTGTTAGGTTCAGTATTGGCATTTGCAGCAGGTGAAAAGAGAGTTCCTATTGAAAAAATGGAACTTAATCAACAAACTTCAATGGTATATCTTCAAGGGCAACAAACTCCATTTACAGGGACAGTTGAAAAGAAATACGCCAGTGGAAAACTTGAAGCTACAATGGAATTTAAAAATGGAAAATTAGACGGAAAAACATTGGTCTATAATGAAACTGGTAAAATGATATCAGAAGAAAGTTATGTGAATGGAGCTTTAGATGGAGTGTCAAAATCTTTTTATGCTAATGGTTCAGTTGAGTTTGAAACTACTTTTAAAAATAATGTAAAAGAAGGTGTTGAAAAACATTATTCTCCATCTGGAAGAGTGGAAACAGAAGTATTATTTAAAAATAATATTGCAAATGGTATTGCAAAACAATATAATCAAGAAGGTAAATTAGAATATGAAACTATGATAGTTAATGGTAAAAGAGAAGGATTATCTAAAAAATACTATCCAAGTGGAAAACTATTAAGTGAAGTAACTTTTAAAAATGACAAAGAAGAAGGAATAATGAAAGGTTATTTTGAAAATGGAAAATTACAACTAGAAATTCCTTATAAAAATGGACAAGTAGATGGACTTGTAAAAAGATATGATGAAAATGGACAAGTTGTTGAACAAGCAACATTTAAAAATGGTCAAGAAGTAAAAACAAAATAAACTTTTTGTAAATAAATATTTGAGGGGATTATTTTTGTAATCTCCTTTTTATTTATATTAAGGAGTGACAAGATGAAAAAAGTATTATTAGGATTATTTTTGGTGGTTTCAGCTTTATCTTTTTCAACAGAAAGAACCTTATCATATGAAGACACATTTTTAGATAAAAAAACTGGAATAGTATATGCTATAGGTGAAAAAATTCCATATACAGGTGTAGTAAAAAATTATAAAATTCCAGAAGGAAACAATGTTTTTGAAGGTAAAATTTCATTTAAAAATGGAATAATAGATGGAGTTGTTGAATTATATTATCCAAATGGGAAATTAGCAAAGATAGGTACATTTAAAAATGGAAAAACAAATGGTATACAAAAAGATTTTTATGAAAATGGTATAATAAAACTAGAAATTTCACATAAAAATGGTAAGAAGAATGGAATGGGGAAAAAATATTCAACTAAAGGGGTATTAATAGGGGAATTCCCATATAAAGATGATGAGTTAAATGGAGTAGTAAAACAATACAATGAAGTTACAGGTAAATTAGAGATAGAAGCTAATTATAAAAACGGAAAAACTGAAGGTTCTCTAAGAGCATATTATCCAAATGGAAAACTAGAAAGTGAAGAAAAATATAAAAATGGTTTAAGAGAAGGTTTAACAAAATCATATTATGAAAATGGAGTTTTAAAAGAAGAAAGATTTTATAAGAATGATAAATTACAAGGAATAAGTAAAATTTATTATCCAAATGGGAAACTTCAAATAGAAGCTAGTTTTAAAGAAGATAAACTAGATGGAATTTCTAAAGAATATGATAAAACAGGAAAAATAATTGATCAAACAACATTTAAAGACAATAAACAAATAAATTAATAAATTTAGGAGGAAAAGAAATGAAAAAAATAATAATAGGAGTATTTTTATTGATATCAGCCTTATCTTTTTCAGCAGAAAGAGTAGTAAAAATGGAAAATGCTTATGTTGATGATAAAGGTATAGTATATGTTATAGGAGAAAAAACACCATTTACAGGTATAGTAGAAAACTATAAAGTGCCTCCTATTTCAGAAGGGGATAGTGTATTAGAAGGAAAAATCCCTTTTAAAAATGGAGTAATAGAAGGGTCTTCTAAGTTATATTATCCAAGTGGTAAATTAGCAAGTGTAGCAACCTTTAAAAATGGTAAAGTAGAGGGACTACAAAGAGATTACTATGAAAATGGAAATTTAAAAAGAGAGCTTCCACATAAAAATGGTATTATAAATGGAGTTGTAAAAGAATATTATCCAAATGGAAAAATAAAAAGGACAGCTTTTTATGAAACTACTTCTACTACAAGTAAAAATTTAAAATATTATCCAAATGGACAGTTAAAGCTTAGTGTAAATTTAAAAAATGGAGCTATGTTTGGATTATATAAAGAGTACTATTCAAATGGAACTCTTCATATAGAGTGCCACTATACAGATCATGGGAAATTACATGGAAGATATAGAGAGTTTGATGCAGCTGGAAATTTATTAAAAGATTGTACTTATATCGATGGTGTTGAACAAATTAAATAGATAAAAAAATAAGGTGTTGCTCAAATTGCAGCACCCCAGGCTATAGACAATCAATTTGTCTATAGCCTTTTTTGTTTACACAAAATTTCTAATACTATCTTAAATTGATTACACTCTTTGCTCTCAGAATGATTTTTATCAATTATTCTTATCTTTTATTAATTTGAAACATAAAATATCATTCTTTTTCTATGTTATATAAACTAGGATATTCTAAGAGCTTATTATTTTTTAAATAGTTATAAGTTAAACTTAGTCCCTCAAATAAAGTATATTTATTTTTAAAGCCAGTTGCTAATACTTT
>OGEW01000426.1_pt1 | contig 15005 bp, 12 predicted proteins | sample 1570781 | NCBI WGS metagenome assembly OGEW01 (sample SAMEA2582047, study PRJEB24529) | metagenome | biome: Human gut stool | place: China | collected 2011 | reverse complement strand
TCTCCTCTGCGCTCAGAGAATCATCGCTCTGCGCATCCCAATAGCCAACCCCGCGGCAGGTGACGTGCTCGGCGGTTTGCGCGTGCGGGTCAAAACGCCAGCGCGCTTTACCGGTATCCGCATCCAGCGCGGTGACCACGTTCAGCGGCGTACAGGAGTACAGCGTATCGCCAATTTGCAGCGGGGTATTTTCATCGACGCCAATTCCGGCGCCGGTAAGCCGCCGGCCGGTATGGTACGTCCAGGCGACTTTCAGGTTTTTGACGTTTTGCGGCGTAATGTCCTCGTACGGCGCAAAACGGGTGCCGGAGGCATCGCGACCGAAGAACGCCCAGTTATCGCTTTTGGCAGCCAGGGTCGGCGTTTTGTCGTCGCTCGCTTTCACCACGCCGTTATGAATACCGCCGTGCGGGTAAAAGGCCGAGACCAGCGTCGCCAGCAGCACGAGGAAAATCGCCGAAGCGCTCCAGTTGGCGTAGCGTACCCGCGTACGCGGCATCGGCAGCGTCGCCGACAGCCACAGCGCCAGCATCAGCATCAGCGCAGGCACCACCAGTCGTGGGATCAGTCCCCAATAACTGAGCTGCACTTCATACAGCGCCCAGGCAAGGGTCAACAGAAAAGTCAGAATGGCAAAAGGCAGGACATATCGCCTGCGGGCGAGATAGCCGACGGCGATAAGCAGATAAGCAATACCGGCGAGCAGATACCAGGCGCTGCCGCCCAGCGAGAGGAGTTTGCCCCCCCAGATGGTGAAAAAGAGCCCAATGCCAAAGCTCAGTAATACAAAGAGTAATCGGTAGACGGTGAAGAAAATTCCCCTTCCGCTACCTTGTCGTTCGTCCATATTTCATCCCATACGACGTCAGTCGAAAAAACCAAAACATCTTATATAAACAGCGCCTTATCAGACCGATAAGGACACAGACCGCATATCATGTTGGTTGGACGCTCTCAGGCAGAGCGAAGAACGTAAGGAATTATATGTATTTGTAAAAATAATGTAAAACTATCACGCATGAAATGTTTAAAATTTTTTAATTTATAAAACTAATTTATCAGATGAAGCGGTTGTAAGGCTGAACGCGTGGAGTTGAGGCGAGGAAAGATGAAGGGCAAAACGATTGTCGACCCGCAGCCCCCTGCGGGTCGACAATCTTCACTTTATGCTTATCCGGCGTTACGGCAGAGGCAGATGTCGCCTAGCGCGGCGGCAAGATCCAACTGCGCCAGCTCCTTCAGACCTTCACGCTTGATAAACTGGCTACGGTGCTTACTTTTAACCTCTTCCAGGCTTTTCTTAATCTCGGTTGGCGGTAATTTATACCAGCCGCGTCGATGCTTCTCGCCGCCGATTTCCAGCCAAAGCTCAGAATAACGGGTTTTTACTCTGTCGCTTTTAACATGAAAATCACTGTCGATAGCATAGATCTCCTTGATATTGAAAAAGGCTAAAAAACCGTACAGCAGAGTGATAATTAAGTTTTTAGGACGGGTGCCGTAAAGCTCTTTCGTCAGCGCCTTCACCTCTTCATTATCGATATCTTTCCCTCCCTGAATACCGCCAATCCAGGCGCGGCCATCGTCAGTGCAGGAAAAACAGATACTGTAGACGCGTTTATCGCCAAGGAACATTAACAACATGAGCTCCCCTTCCTCCTGAAAAGGCGATGCCAGGAGCTTCACATCAATACTGCTACCGTTTTTCAGCGGAATGGCGATAAGCGTACGGCCAAAGTTCGCCATATCATACAGCTGCGGCAAGGCCTCGGGACGAAAGCTTTTTTCTATAAAATTCAAAGAGCCATGAGCGATATCGAGTTTCGCTCTTTTTGACATCTTTTTATTTAAATAGGCTTTAAAGGGTTTATCTTCAAAGTTAACCAACCCCTCGGTGGCTCCCGTTAATTTCGCGCAAGCATAGCTGGCGCATAATGTCTGATATTCTTTGTATTTCCCTCCGGTTAAAGATATTTCTCTGCATTTACGCAGTACCTTTTTATAGCTGAGTTTAACCTGACAAATAAATTTATTATGTTTCCGCCATTCTTTGACGGCGGCTACTGCGGTTGTCGATACCATTGACCATAATCCATAGATACATCCATAAGCACGGCAATATTAGCATAATCTTTACAAGTCAATGGCCAGTGTGGCGCTCGTTGTCGATTTGTTTAACAAATAGCGTGATAAACATTCAACAATTTGATGGCTAAAAATGAAATATCCGCTCAACTATTGTTTGTCGCCGCCCACGCCTTTTCTCGTCTCGCCTTGCGCAATAAAACATCCGCGCTTACCGCTATGTGCTACCGGGGCTCAGGCCGGGTGCATCCGCCTGCCGTTTTGCCTATACTTGCACACGGTCAACACTGAACTTAAATGGGTAACGCATGGAAATTGATCTCGATAACCTGGTTTTTAGCGGACTGGAAGAAGCGCAAGAGCGCAACGCTGAACGACTTGAAGATGCCGATAAAAAAGCGCAGGCCATTGTGGCCGATGATGACTGCGGCGACGCCTGTAAGATCTAACGACCAAACCGGTTACTCTGCCGGTTTTTTTATCCCGCCAGCGCAGCCCTCGCCATAAAGCCGTTTGCAACGCGCTTTTTAAAGAAAAATTTTCTCCCAAAGCGCTATTTTACAAATTGAACGTGCAACTTTTTTCTCTGCGGAGTGCGGTAATATTTTGATTTTCTTTCCTGCGAGCCGCGCCGTTTTCTGGCCCGCAGGCGCAAATCAATGTCGAGGAGAAAGTCATCCCCTCGATGGCCATTTTTCTGCACCGCTCCAGAGGCTCAGTCATGTCACACCGGGAAAATCGTGCTAAATGGAACCTGTTTATTCAGGCATTAAAACAGGAAGTGAAACCCGCTTTAGGCTGTACCGAACCGGTATCTGTCGCCCTCGCCTGCGCCGTGGCGGCGCAGCAGCTCTCTGGCGCGATTGTGCGGATCGAAGCTGCGGTCTCGCCGAATCTGATGAAAAATGGTATGGGCGTCACCATCCCGGGTACGGGGATGACCGGCTTGCCTATCGCCGCGGCTCTCGGCGCTATCGCCGGCGACCCGCAGGCGAATCTGGAAGTGCTTAACAAGGCCACCCGTCGGGAAATTGATGCCGCCAGGGCGCTACTTGAGGTTGGCGCCGTGCGCGTGGTGCTACAGGAACCCTGCGACGAGATTCTGTACGTTCGCGCCAAAGTCTACGCGGGCGACCAGCATGCGACGGTCACCATCACCGGCGACCACACCAACGTGGTGGCGGTTGAGAAAATGGGTGAGCCTCTGTTTGTTAAGGACGCAAGCGCGAACGCTGCTCCCGCCTGCGATCCGCTGGCGCAGGTCGCCCACAGTTCGCTGCGCGAGATCTATGATTTCGTTAGCGAAGCGCCTGCGCAGACGCTGGAATTTATGCTCGAGGCTGGCGCAATGAACAACGCCCTTTCAAAGAAAGGGCTGAGCAAAGAGTGGGGATTGCATATCGGCCCGACGCTAAAGCGCCAGGTCGACAAAGGACTGGTTTCCGATGATATGTTTAACGAGATCCTCTACCGCACCAGCGCCGCGTCGGATGCCCGCATGGGCGGCGCATCGCTGCCGGCGATGACCAACTCCGGCTCCGGCAACCAGGGCATCACCGCCACCATGCCGGTGGTCGTGGCCGCAGAGCGTCTTCACGCCAGCCAGCAGCAGCTGGCCCGCGCGCTGGCGCTATCACATCTGGTCGCTATTTATATTCACTGTAAACTTCCGCGGCTATCGGCCCTCTGCGCCACCACCACCGCCGGAATGGGTGCCGCGGCGGGGATTATCTGGCTGATGAACGGCAGCTTTGACACCATCGCCATGGCGGTTAATAACATGATTGGCGACGTCAGCGGCATCATATGCGATGGCGCTTCCGGTAGTTGCGCAATGAAAGTGTCCACCAGCATCTCTTCCGCCTGGAAAGCGGTTCTGCTGGCGCTGGATAATTCGGTTGTTTCCGGCAACGACGGTATCGTCGATCGCGATGTGGAAAACTCCATTCGTAATCTTTGCGCCATCGCCGGTCGGGCCATGCAGCATACCGACCGACAAATTATCGAAATCATGGCGCACAAGCGTTATTAGGTTTGACGCGGCGCTGGACGAATGGATGCCGGGCGTTGTCCGGCGAATTTCTGGATACAGCCCGTGTCACCATCAACCACACTCATAATCGTTTCGCTCCCCTTGCCTGGTAATTCCTAAATACCATACAAATTAGTGAGGCCTACTTCCCAGGTGGCTTTATGTGGTTAGGTCTTATCTTTACCATAGCAGTCTTTGGTACTGGTTTTCGCTGGGGAAAACAATCTTTTCTATTGCGTAAAGCCCTTAAGATTGGCTGCGCCAAAAATCATGACTGTATGATTAAAAAGCGGAATAAATGAAATTCTTAATTCATTAGAAGCCAATGATGGCTTATCGCGTAAGTAACTGCCAGGTTAAATCACTTTCCAGTATGGTTTGATCAGATAAGTGAGTGAATGCTTTGTCATTCAGTACGGGAAATATCGTTACGGTGAAATCCAGTTGCTGACCACTGGGTACATGATCATCTTCGACCGCGATTATCGCCTCATTATTTCGAATATAGATGGATGAACCGTTATCAATGTCCGGGTTAAAATTAATCCGATCGGTTGATTTTCCCACGTTGTAGCTTTTACCATCGAGCGTCAGGTTACTTACTTTTATCGCAATACCTCCATTCGATCCAAACTGAAAACGCCCTTTCTGACCTGCAATCCCCTGCACGAGGGTAGCTATTTGTTGTTTTTCAGGGCAAAATACGCTAACACCAATATCTTTCCCTGGCATTTTATTCCAGTTTTGCTGGCTTGAAACGACAGAATCATATCGCATCTGATGATAATCTACCACCTGGCGAGAAAGTGTTATCTGGCAGTCATCAGCAAAAGTAAGAGGCGGTATAGTAACAAGTAAGAAAACTGCCAGGCATTGAGTATTCATTGACATAGTCCGTTAACTTCCTCATAAAAAACATTTTCATCCGGTTTCATTGGAAGAGTGAAATCAAGTTTACATAGATGTTTATTATTCTCATCTATCACATAAAGTGCAGTAAATTGATCGGCATCGTTCAGGAATATATGACCATCATCGACAACTGTCACTACATAGTTATCTTTCTCATCCACTACGGATAAACCTTTCAGTACTGGTTTCCCATTGGCTTGCCTGGCCCGTAGCATTACACGGCGGCTTTTCAGTATTTTGAAATTGACTTCACTAACAGAAGCATGAGCAGCAGCTATATATTTTATTCCATTCGCTAGCGCCATATTTTGCGGAAGTTTGTCAGCATTGACTTCGATCCTTGAGTTATGCCATTCGATTAAACCAGGAACAACAGCCTGCCCCCATTTATCAGTCCAGACAGTACCCTGCGGCGTAGTAATCTCGACTCCCGCTTTCGGCTCGTTTAGTTTAGCGATGGCAAATGTATCTTTGATGGAATAGGGTGAAAACGTCACGCCATCTTTATGCATGGCAATACCGCCAGCAAGTGTCGCATTGTAGTTACGCTGACGATCGCCACTGCTACCACCGCCTACGCTAAGCTGGGTGTAGTGCAAATTAGTATTGATATTGCCGTTAAAACTGTTTTCCTTTGACTCGTTATCGCGATCGGCAGAAATATAATAGTAAGTATTATCGCCCAGGGAACCGCTGTTTGCCAGACCGTAATTGGTCCTATCTCCCTGCTTACGCATATAGGAACTAATAATCTGCGAGCCGCCTAATGGAATACTCAGGTTTACATAAAAAAGATCGTTGTTCTGACTCTCATCGGCGTTACCTACAGCACTTTGCCAGTTTACGTTGATCGAGGCATATTTAAAAGTTTTACCCCATGATAACAATAAATAACGAGAATCTCTTTCATCGTTCCTCGCCTGGTTATAACTAAACCCTGCACTAAATGTTCCGATCTGCGGATATGACCAATGCATATTAGCAGTATAACTATTGTCATACCCGTGATAATCTTCGCTCAACGCGTCTACCAGTTCACGATAATTACTGCTGTAGTGAGCAACACTGGCAGACAGGCTTACATTATCATTAAATGAATAATCACTTTGTAATTCGCTTTTAAGTCCGTCACTGTTGTTACCAAATTGCGCATTACTGGCCGCAAGGCTGCTGGATACATTCCAGTCATCCTTAACCATGAACACTGTGCCCGCTCCCAAGGCATAATAATCTTTAGCCACTTCGCCAGAAACAAGAATATTCATCCAGGGATAAATTTGCCAGCCATCAGATACATTGAAAACCAACGGATCGCTGTAATCACCGTCTATGCCACGAACCTTCCCCGCCGAAAGGGTTAAGCCATTTGGCCTGGTGAGATTTCTTACTTTAATAGAGGCAGCCGGAACAATGTAATGATTTGTTGAGCCATCGGATTCAATAACGGTCACGTCCAGATCGACGTTACTACGAACCATCGGTACATCATCCAGAGTAAAGGGCCCCGCTGGAACCAGCGTGTTAAATATCAGTTGGCCGTTCTGTCGAATTTCCACACGAGCTTGCGGTGTTCGGGCAATACCAGAAACAATTACACCAGAATTATTTTTCTGCAACCCGTTAGTAGGTAAAATCTGTACACCAGTTATCGGTACGCCATTCAATACACTTGACACTGCGTTAATCTCTCCCACCTGCATGGTCAGACGCTGAGGAACAAACACATGCTCTGCGTAGGTATAGATACTTTCTGCATTTCTGGTACCATCATCATCAGTCAGGATATAACGGCTACGCAGCGACCAGTCCCTCACATTCACTCCTGCCTCCAGGCTCGCCTGTGAATAATGGTTGCTTTCTCTGCCATTTCCGCTGTATTCACTGGTGGTGCTAAATAACGAATAATTCAGCATTCCAGCCATCCCGCCATGCTGAAAATTCTTTATATCAGAAGCCAGACTATTAAGCGCAGTCTGAGGCAGGTAAAGTTCAACCGTTTCCTGATTTGGCAATGCGTTGATTGCTGAGTGAGGATAATCACTGCGAATATCATGACAGCTTTCATTCGCACTTATGGGTACAGGTATGAGTCCAGCGAACTCCAGAAAGTCGTTATCAACGCATAATGTGCCTTCTTCACTGAAGCGTACAGCAGCCAATCCACGTTCTTTACCATTCACTCTGACAGAGACAGGGTGAATGCCGGGCAAAAAACGAGGTGCTGCTGAAAAATAATGATTTAGATCAGTGCCCAAACCACGAGACTTTAAAATATCAGTATCAAATACCACCTCTCTGGCAAGTAAGGAAGAGGAAGTGAGCAGCATCACAGGAAACGAGCTGTAAATAACAGCAAGCACGAAATGTGCAAATTGGTTTTTCTTAGGCACCGGCAATATCCCTTATTTTTTATTCAGATCCGAGATAAAGCTTGGAACTTCTACACCATAGCGGCTGGCAGGGAAAAATTTAACTTTGTTATTCTTGCTTACAGGTTTATCCATAGATACAGTCATAGTCTCACCGGGCAAAATATAAGTCTTGGTCAACATTCCCTGAATATTTTCTGGCTGAAAAAGTATCTTCTGCGCAAGGCGAACAACGTATTTACTTGGATTTTTGACTGAAACCGAAGTCCCTGAACCCGTCCATTCCAGATATTTCCACGCATCGGTTACAACAGACAGTTTTGCAGGTCTAATAAGCACGGGCAAATCCTGTCGAATATTAATACCGATTTTTACATTCTTATCATCGCTCTTTGGTGGAATGCCTTCAAAAGTGACGCGTTTATAATGCTCAGTGCTTAATGATTCTTTATTCTGTAGAATAAAACGAAGCTGTTGTGTCTGACCAGGTTCAAGACGAACTACCGGCTGCGTAATAATAAGCTTCAGGCCTTTATCATCGGGTAAATCAACGATATTGGTATAAAGCAATGAGGGATAAGCATCGGTATTTTTAATGTTAATCGTACCACTATGTGTTGCTTCATCAATGACAAGCAGACTGGTTTCTGGCACCATTCCTGCGGCATGAACACAAAAACCTGCTGTATATAATGATACTATGAAGAGTATTTTCACTAACGAGATTTTCGACCAAGACATAAGAATCCCTCTATACAAATATTGACATCCGTGTTTATCTTGCAGTTAAAAAGAGTAAATACACTGTATTTACTCTTTTTATTAATTCAACTCAACAACCGAGAATATGCTTACAGATAACGCAGGCTGATAGTCAACTGACCGTTCAGTTTGGTGTCATCGGTAATAGACAGTTTATCTGTACTTTCAATCGCCAGAGACGTGGTCAACGGGAATGTTGCTGTCTGGAAAGCCAGTGGCTCAAGCGTGCCAGTGGCGGCCACGGTGAAATCACGATAGTTCTCTGCCTGAGTTGATCCATTAATCGATTTTGTCCAATTTGTATCTCCTGAACCAGTTTGTACATAAATCGGATCAACGGATTTACCATCAGCCGTGACGCTGTCAACATTGACAAACATAGTATAGTTGCCGATTTTTACACCATCGTTAGTCAGCCCAACGCCGTACGCCTGAGAATCTGCTGGCACTGCACCGTCACCACTAAGATTTCTTTGGCTAACAAAAATTCCGGCGCGAGTATCCGCTTTATCATCCACCATGTTCCAGGATACTTTGGTCGCGGCTGAACAAGTGATACTGAAATCAATATTTTTATGTCCCAGTTGATTGACCTCTGTCGCAGAGAGGTCTCCCAAAGAAATAGTCCCGTAATCAACAACGCCGCCATTACTTAATTCAGGCGTGCACGCCGCATTTGTCAGGGTGCCTGTAACCTTCAATACAGCGCTTCCCGCTGCGAATGCAGAACTTACACAAAGCGACAAAGCCGTAGCCAAGAATATTCTCTTCATTTTTCATCCTTAAATTATCAGTCTAATTCAGTTCATTACTCCAAATCACATTCAACGGCTAGATTAGCAGCGCTAGATATTTGGAGTGCAAAGTGATAATACAGAAAATATTAATATATATAATTACAATTTCTAAAAATTGTTTTTAAAAGCACTAAATAAATCGCTATTAATGATATGATACAAAAATAAAATATTTTAATTTCAACTTATGGTTTTGCAATCTATTGGACTGTCTAATGGGGGCTTTATAATAAAAACGGCGGCTAATAAGCCGCCGTTAAGCCGTCTTTCGCGTGAGTTATCCCTGCCAGGCGATAGCTTCAATTTCTACTTTAACGTCCTTTGGCAGCCGGGCGACCTCTACGCAAGAGCGCGCCGGGAAAGAAGCGTTACGCTGGGTGAAGAACGCCGCGTAGGCATCATTAATGGCAGCGAACTCGTTCAGATCCTTGACGAAGATAGTCATCTTACAAATATTGGCGACCGTCAGGCCGCCGGCCTCAATGATTGCCTGAATATTCTCGAGGCTCTGTCGGGTCTGGCCTTCGGCGCACTCGGGAATAGTGCCCGTTTGCGGATCGATGGGTAGCTGACCAGATGTAAAAATAAAATTTCCGCTGCTCACGCCCTGGATATAGGGGCCAATTGCCTGCGGCGCATTTTCTGTCGCGATAGCCTTAGTCATAGCAAATCCTTTAAGAATATTGAGTTAAAGAGTGAAGCCGACAATTAAATAAACAATGAGCGCCAGCCCGCCCGTCACCAGCGCATAAGGCAGCTGGGTGCGAATATGTTCAATATGGTCACAGTTGGTCGCCATCGATGCCACGATGGCATCACTGGAGATAGGCGAAGTCATATCACCAAAGATTGAGCCGGAAATCGCCGCGCCGATCATAAAGTGCGGATCGATGCCTAAGGACACGCCGAGCTGGACGCCAATTGGAATCATGATGGCGAAGGTTCCCCAGGAGGTACCGGTGGCCAGCGACATCACCGCGGCAATCAGGAAGATAAAGCCGATCGAAAAGCCGGATGGAATAACGCCGGAGGTTATCGAAGCAATATACTGTCCGGTATTCAGTTCCGCCGAAATATGCCCCATCAGGAAGGCCAGAATCATGATTGAGCTGATTTTCACCATACTGGCGTAGCCGATATACAGCTCTTTAAAAAAGTTTTCTACGTTCAGAATACCGCGCAGGCGAAACCAGATAAAAGAGACGACGGTGCCAAACATGACGCCGGAGTAGACCGACATGGAGCCGCTGCCTTTGGAGAATTGTCCCTCGCCGGTGATATATAGCACTACCGGCACCATAAGTACGGTGGAAAGGATTGGAATAAAGAAGTTGAGCAATGAGTTGCAGGCCGGATGATCAATCACCGGGTCCGCTTCCTCTTCGCCATGCTCTTGTTCTATTTCCGTCTGGACCGTTTCAAACTTAACCTCCGCCTTTTTCATCGGCCCCCAGCTACAGCCGGAGAGGATATAAAAAAGCACTGAGGCTAATGAAAACCAGGCCATCGTATTCCAGACCATCGAGCTTGCCAGCACTTCAAATGGCTCGCCGGTCAGGTAGCCTTGCGCAATCTGGACGCCGATAACCCCCATCATCGCCGCTCCCCAGCCGTTGATCATCACCGACGAGCAAACGGACACGCAGGAAGTCTGGATAATATAGGACATCTTTTCCGGCGAGACTTTATAGCGCCGGGCAAGGTTTTTCGTTGATGCGCCGGCAATCAGCTGGTTTATCGAACTCTCGATAAAGATTAACGATGTCACCACCATCGCCAGTAGCTGGACCGACTTTTTATTGGTGACGAAATCATTTTTCTCCGAAAGAAACTGCACCAGCTTTCGCACGCCGCCGGTGACCACAATCAGCCGCATAATGCCGCCGATCATCACCATAAAAATAATCGTTCGCGCATTACCGGCGGAGGCAAAGGTTTCAATAATTCCGTTCAGCGTGCCGCCAACGCCCTGGATAATGCTGTGGTGAATCACCGCATAGCCGACAAAAATACCGGTAAGCAGAGAGAGGATCACCTGGCGGGTCAGAATCGCCAGAATAATGGTGACCAGCGGAGTAATTATCGTCCAGATGCCATAATCATGCATGATGGTTATCCTGTTTGAGGTCCATAGCGGCGAAGGCAATATCCAGGTCCTGGAGTAAGTCATCGATATGTTCAATGCCGACGGAGAAGCGCAGCGTCGTGTCATAAACGCCGATCGCTTCCCGCTCCTCTTTTGACATCGAACCGTGGGACATTGAGGCCGAATGGTTAATCATGCTCTCTACCCCGCCCAGCGATTCCGCCAGCACAAAATAGTGCAGACCGCCGATAAAGCGTTTCAGGCTCTGCATGTCTCCCTTTAGGGTCGCGGTCACTACCGCGCCGCCCGAACGCATTTGCTTCTTGCATAGCTGATGCTGAGGGTGCGACGGCAGCCCCGGATAATAGACGCTGGCAATCGCCGGATGGTTTTCCAGATATTCCGCCACGCGCAGGGCATTACTGCACTGACGCTCCATGCGCAAATCCAGCGTTTTCATACCGCGCAGGGCAAGGTAGGCATCAAAGGGCGAGGCAATAGAGCCGATCGTTGTTTTAATAAAATCGAGCCTCGAGGCGAGCGCTTCATTATTGGTAATAACCGCGCCGCCTATTAAATCAGAATGTCCGCCAACATATTTACTGGTGGAGAGCATGACCATGTCCGCCCCCATTTCAAGCGGTTTATGGTTCCAGGCGCTGGCAAAGGTATTATCAACGCAGGTGGTAATGGCGTGTTCTTTAGCAATACGACACACTTTCGCGATATCGACCAGTTCAAGTAATGGATTGGTCGGCGTTTCAATCCAGATTAAGGCGGTGTTTCCCTGAATATTCGCCATCAGGCTCTGCTCATCGTTCAGATCGATATAGGAAATTGTGGCGCCGGTGGTGTGCGTTTTTAATTTCTCAAACAGCCGCCAGGTTCCGCCGTAGACGCCCTTCATCGCAATAATGTGTGCGTCTTTGGGCAATAGTTCCATCACGATATTGGTGGCCGCCATTCCCGATGCGGTAGCGGTGGCATATATCCCCCCCTCCAGCTCGGCAAGTGCGGATTCATAAGCTTTACGCGTTGGATTGGAAACCCGGGAATAACAAAAATCGCCGCCTTCATAAAGGTTAGGCTGGATAAAAGAGCTGGCTGTGACAATCGGGGTAAATATAGCGTTGGTTACCGGATCGGATTGGCTTCCAGCATGAACGGCCAGGGTAGCAATATCTTTAGTTCTGGTTTTCATAGGATATACTCAAACTATTATTAGTCATAAAATATCGTGATTTTTTATTTACGTGGTCAGCGAAGTTGGCACGTAAGACTTCCGCCAAAACTCCGTTTAATAGCCAAAAAATAAACGGTCATATAATCATCAACATCGTGATTTGCGTTCTTCGACCACCATTAAAATGTATATTAGGCGCGGAAGAAAATCTTACCTATTTTCCCTCTAATCCGCGAATAATGGAGAAAATTGTTCTCTGCGCGAAAAAATCATCTACCATTAACTTATTGATAAATAATACATTGATTTTAAATGGTGATGTTAATCACAAAAATATGGGGGAAAACTTACTCTTTAACCGCCTGCGGCCACGAAACGATTTTTCTCATACTGGTGCCAGCGATAGGGTTCCTGAGTTCCCTCATTTACGCGCTATGCAGAATGAGTTAGAGCTATTTGCGGCGCAATGCTGTATGGTCGTAAGCCCTTAACTCAGGAAATATCATATGTCAGAACGCAAAGACGCTAAAACTCGCCGTAATTATCTCGTAAAATGTTCCTGCCCTAACTGCTCTCAGGACTCAGAACACAGCTTCAGCCGAGTACAAAAAGGTGCTCAACTCATCTGCCCCTACTGCCATAAATTTTTCCAGTCCTCTGCAAAAACCGCTGCTTAATTATCCCTTGTCAGAAGCCGATTATTGCGCATGATTGCACAATAATCAGCCAGCGCTGATGGCGTTTTTTTTGGCAAAGTAAAAGCCCGCAAGCGCGGGTTTTATTTCGATTTGCATAGACTTCCCACTCACTTACTGTATAGTCGTGCCGGTTTTCATATTTAAAAGGTATTTATTTGTTCCAAAAAATGACAGGTATTGTCAAAACATTTGATAATAAAACAGGCAAAGGCCTGATTATCCCCTCCGATGGTCGCAAAGACGTACAGGTTCATATTTCCGCACTATCGCCCGGCGAGCCAACCACAATCAGCCCCGGCATCCGCGTCGAATTTTGTCGAGTCAACGGACTGCGTGGCCCGACCGCCGCCAATGTTTATCTTTCTTAAAACACAGTATAAAACGTCAATAGCTGCTGAATAAGTCACCTCGCCGGTTAAAACATGGCCAGGAAATGCTTCACCGTGCGCGAACGCTCGTAGCGTCGCCAGGCGATAGCAATATCGGTTTTTAGCGGCGCGCCCGCCAAAGGGTGGTAGCTGACGCCAGGTAGCGTGATGCAGGTCATCGACTGCGGCACCAGCGCAAAGCCGAATCCGGCTTCCACCATGCTGAGCGACGACGATATTTGCGATGACTGATAGGCTCGCTGCACGTCAATACCGGCGCGCAGATAGCTGTTGAACACCAGCTCATACAGGCCAGGGGCCACTTCGCGCGGAAAAAGAATCGGCGCCACGTCGGTAAGCTGCTCGAGCGCGAGTTCGTCGCATGACGACAGCGGATGCGAACGCGCCAGCGCGATCACCATCGGCTCCTGATCGATAATCCGCAGATTGAAGGCTTTACTGCTTTCACAAGGCAGGCGTACAAAAGCAATATCCAGCTCCGCTTCGCCAAGCGCCCCCATCAGCGTCGCCATATTGCCCTCGATTTGATGCAGCGTTACCGCCGGGTAACGTTGTTGGAACTGCTGCAGCAGGCTAAAGATCTGCGGATGGAAGGCATCAGAACTGGTAATGCCCAGCGCCAGCCGACCGTTCAGTCCGCGGGCGATCCCTTTCGTCTTTTCGAGCGCCGCATCGCTCAGGGCGAGGATCTGGCAGGCATCCTCATAGAACGACTCCCCCGCTTCCGTTAGCTCAACGCCGCGCGTTAAACGGCGGAAAAGCGGTGTGCCAATTTCCCGTTCAAGCCGTTGAATTTGTTGGCTTAAAGGCGGCTGTGAGATACCAAGTTCTTTTGCCGCTTTAGTGAAATGTCGCGCCTCGGCGACGGCGACAAAGTAGCGCAGATAACGAAGTTCCATATCGAAAACGTCTCAAACAAGCATAGATTCTATATTGGAACTGTGAGCTGAATCGCGTCAACATTTATTTAACCTTTCTGATATTCGTTGAACGAGGAAGCGGGTAATGAACCATTCTGCTGAATGCTCTTGTGAAGAGAGCCTGTGTGAAACTCTACGAGGGTTTTCCGCGCAACATCCCGATAGCGTCATCTACCAGACCTCTCTGATGAGCGCGCTGTTGAGCGGCGTTTATGAAGGCAATACCACCATCGCTGATTTACTCACCCACGGCGATTTTGGCCTGGGGACCTTTAATGAACTGGACGGCGAGCTGATCGCGTTTAGCAGCGAGGTATACCAGCTGCGCGCCGACGGCAGCGCCCGTAAAGCCCGAATGGAACAGCGCACGCCGTTTGCGGTGATGACCTGGTTTCAGCCGCAGTATCGTAAAACGTTCGATAAACCGGTGAGTCGCCAGCAGCTGCACGACATTATCGACCAGCAAATACCCTCCGATAATCTCTTCTGCGCCCTGCGCATTAACGGTCATTTTCGTCATGCGCATACCCGCACCGTACCGCGCCAGACCCCGCCCTACCGGGCGATGACCGACGTGCTCGACGACCAGCCGGTGTTCCGCTTCAACCAGCGCGAAGGGGTACTGGTCGGCTTCCGTACCCCGCAGCATATGCAGGGCATTAACGTTGCCGGCTACCACGAACATTTCATCACCGATGACCGTCAGGGCGGCGGTCACCTGCTCGATTATCAGCTCGACCACGGCGTGCTGACCTTTGGCGAAATCCACAAA
>OGEW01000420.1_pt1 | contig 15156 bp, 10 predicted proteins | sample 1570781 | NCBI WGS metagenome assembly OGEW01 (sample SAMEA2582047, study PRJEB24529) | metagenome | biome: Human gut stool | place: China | collected 2011 | reverse complement strand
AATTACTTGCTGCAAACAGTATTGGAACCATTGAGGGTAAAGCAAAAGTCATCTGCTGCATGGAACCGGATTTGACCATCGCCAGCATCAACCCGGCAGCCATCCTGCTGACCGGCTACCACCAGCAGGAGCTGTTGCAGCACAACTGGCTGGATCTCTTTGTCAGCCCGGCGCAACGGGAAGAGCTGAACGATATTCTGGCGGCGGAAGGTTCACTGTCAGACAAAGAGGTCATCATGCATGACCAGCAGGCCCATGAGCTGGTGCTGCAATGGACCTTCGTACCCTTCTACGATGGCCCCAACCTCAAGTACCAGATCGGCTTCGGCTACGACATCACCCAGCTGAAAAAGGTCGAGCGGGAGATAATCCAGCTCAACGAACAGCTGGAAGGCAAGGTGGTGGAGCGTACCCGCAGCCTAAGCGAAGCCAACAACCAGCTCGGCAAGGCGTACGACGACCTGAAACAGGCCCAGCAGACCCTGGTGGAGTCGGAGAAGATGGCCTCCCTCGGCTCGCTGGTGGCCGGGGTGGCACACGAGATCAACACTCCGATTGGCATCAGCGTGACCGCCTCCTCCTACCTGCAGGAGCGGGTCGCCGATTTCAAGTCCCATATCGACTCCAAGCAGCTGTCGCGCTCCTATCTCAACGAGTTCACCGTCAACCTCGACGAGTCGATGCAACTGCTACAGAGCAACCTGCGGCGCGCCTCCGAGCTGATTGCCAGCTTCAAGCAGGTGGCTGTCGACCAGTCATCGGAAGCGCGCTACAACTTCAGTCTCGCCGACAACCTCCATCAGGTGGTGGTCTCGCTTGGCCACAAACTGAAGAAGAGCCAGTGCGAAGTGGATATCCAGTGCGATCCCAAGCTGTCGATCTTCTCCTTCCCGGGCAGTTTTACCCAGATCTACTCGAACCTGATCCTCAACTCCATCAACCACGGGTTCGACAGCTGGGACAAACCGAAGAAGATCACCATCAAGGTGGAACAACAGGGAGAGGAGCTGTTGATCGACTACTCGGACAACGGCCGCGGCATCCCGCCCGAAATCTTGCCGCGCATCTTCGATCCCTTCGTCACCTCCAAGCGGGGTCAGGGGGGCAGCGGTCTGGGCACCCACATCATCTACAACCTGGTGGTGCAACTGCTGAAAGGCCGTATCAGCTGTGCCAGCGAACCGGGCCTGGGCGCCCAGTTCCATATTCGCCTGCCGATCCAACATAACTGAGCGCTGGCTCTTGTGAGCCAGCCGCTTTATCCCCATCATGCTGTGATTGCATTCTTAATGAGCGGAGAACCTCGCAATGGCACAGCATTTTGACTATATCGCCATCGGCGGCGGCAGCGGCGGCATCGCCTCGGCCAACCGGGCTGCCATGTACGGTAAGAAAGTTGCCCTGATTGAAGCCAAAGAGTTGGGTGGAACCTGCGTCAACGTAGGCTGCGTACCGAAGAAGGCCATGTGGTATGCAGGCCAGATCGCCGATGCCCTGAAATATGGCGCCGACTACGGCTTTGACACCACCCTCAACCACTTCAACTGGGCCAAGCTGGTCGAGTCCCGCCAGGCCTACATCGGCCGCATTCACCAGTCCTATCAGAACGTGCTGGGCAAGAACCAGATCACCGTCATCAAGGGCTTCGCCCGCTTCGTCAGCAGCAACACCATCGAGGTGAATGGCGAGCACTACACGGCTGATCACATCCTGATCGCCACCGGTGGTCGCCCGGAAATTCCGGCGATCCCGGGAGCCGAGCTGGGTATCGACTCCGACGGTTTCTTTGACCTGCAAAGCCAGCCCAAGCGGGTTGCCGTAGTTGGCGCGGGCTACATCGCAGTCGAGATCGCAGGGGTGATGCAGGCACTCGGCTCAGAGACCCATCTGGTGGTGCGCAAGCACGCGCCGCTGCGCAACTTCGACCCCATGATCCACGAGACTCTGGTCGAAATCATGGCGCAGGAAGGGCCCAAGCTGCACACCCATGCCATTCCCAAAGCCGTGCTCAAGAATGCTGACAACAGCCTGACCCTGCAACTGGAAGATGGTCGCCACCTCACCGTCGACTGCCTGATCTGGGCCATCGGCCGGGTACCGGCTACCGACAACCTGAATCTTGCCGCCGCAGGCATCGCGCTGGACGAGAAGGGCTTTATCCCGACCGACAAGTTCCAGAACACTTCCGTCGCCAACATCTATGCGGTGGGTGACAATACGGGTCGCATCCAGCTCACTCCGGTGGCCGTCGCTGCGGGCCGTCGCCTCTCCGAACGGCTGTTCAACAACAAGCCGAACGAGCACCTCAACTACGATCTGGTGCCGACCGTGGTGTTCAGCCACCCGCCCATCGGCACCATAGGCATGACCGAACCGGAAGCCGTTGCTGAGTACGGAGAAGATCAGGTGAAAATCTACCGCAGCCAGTTCACAGCCATGTACTCGGCACTGACCCAGCATCGCCAGCCTACCCGGATGAAGCTGGTCTGTGTCGGCCCGGAAGAGAAGGTGGTCGGTCTGCACGGTATCGGCTTTGCGATGGACGAGATCCTGCAAGGCTTCGGCGTCGCCATGAAGATGGGGGCCACCAAGGCGGACTTCGACAACTGCGTTGCTATCCATCCGACCAGCGCGGAAGAGTTCGTTACTATGAGGGGTTAATGTAGAAAACCCACCTACACACGTTCTTACTGTAGAAAAACGGAGAGGCCAGAGCATCGTTCTCTGGCCTTTACTGGCTCATAGATACTTCCCCTAAGCTTGCTAGTTCAAAACTCCATGCATAATGTGTGGCTAATTTAGTTGACCAAACTTTAGTTATGCCACAAAGTGACTATATAAATAATGACGATTGAGAGTCGCTAAGGGACGCTAAATAGGGATATAAAGATGTGGTCTGATAAAGAATCAAATATTGATTTTCTTAATTTCAATGAAACTGCCGAATCCATCAAAGATCTAATTACTGAAAAAAATCTTATGCCAATAAGTGTTGGTGTGTTTGGAGATTGGGGAGCAGGAAAGTCCACAGTTTTAGAACTAACAAAGTCTGCACTTGTAAGCGACAAGGACGATTATATCCAAGTAAGTTTCGACGCTTGGATGTTCCAAGGTTACGACGATGCCAAAGCTGCACTATTAGAGACAATCGCGGAAACACTCGTCAAACAAGCCAAGACAGATCAAAGCTTGAGCGAAAAGGCCAAAGATTTTGCTGGGCGTGTAAACAAAATTAGACTTATGGGACTTCTGATGGATGCAGGCAGTCTCGCAGCAGGTGTCCCCACATTTGGAGGGTTCCAAAAGCTGTTCGGAATGTTCAGTGGAGGAGAAGACGGCGAATATGATTTCGATGATGTTAAGGATGGGGTCGAAGGTGCTAAAGAAATTGCTAACAGAAACAAAGACCTCCTGAGAAAGAAAAAAGATTTTTCTCCACCCAAAGAAATCAAAGAGTTCAGACAAGCATACTCAGATCTTCTTGCAGAGTTTGGTAAGCCATTAATTGTCTACGTTGATAATTTAGACCGTTGTTCGCCTTACAACGCGATTTCAACGCTAGAAGCCATTCGCCTTTTCTTGTTTCTGCCCAATACAGCATTTGTAATAGCAGCCGATGAAGACATGATTCGTCTCGCAGTCAGTGAATACCACAAGGGTTCATCTCAACGGCATCAAACTGACTATTTGGACAAACTGATTCAAATACCTATACATGTCCCACGCCCTGGTGCTTTAGAAATTAGGGCCTATCTGTTAATGCTGGTTGCACTTGATCACGGTGTCAAAGGCGATGAATTAGAGACTCTACGACATGCCCTTGAAAAAAATCTGAAAATGTCTTGGAAAGAGGAAGCAATAACCATAGATGATTTGCTTGATGGGAAAAATATTCTGGGGACTCCTGAGTTAAGGAATAAGTTTGTCGTTGCAGAACAACTCGCACCTTTATTAGCTGAATCAACCAACATAAATGGTAACCCACGAATAGTTAAGCGTCTTCTTAATCAAGTGAGGATCAGAAGAAAGACGGCACTCCGGCGCGGCATGCAATTAGATGAGAAAACGATAACCAAACTAGTTATCTTTGAACGTTGCCTTGGAACAAGAGCCAGTAACAAGCTTTACCAAATGATTGATAGTGAAAACGGCAAACCAAAGGTTTTAGCTGAACTTGAAGCTGCCGGAGCCAACATAGAGGACATAAAACTGCCTGAAGAGTGGCAGTCAGAGAAAAAGTTTCTGGCTAAATGGGCAAAACTGCCGCCTAAATTCTCTGATATTGATCTGACCCCAGCTCTGTACCTGAGTAAAGAAAATGTTCCCATGGGTGCTTTTGGAACTGTTATGTCGGGAGCAGCTCAAAAACTCGTAGTGGCATTATTGAAGCAGGCCCAACGAATCAGCCAAGCAAGTACTTTAGCAATAGAAGAAACTCCACCAGAAGACTACATGCCAGCAATGGACGCGGTTCTAGAAAAGCTGAGGCCAATTGCAGATTGGAGCAAACGTCCTGATGGTATTTTTGGAGCGCGATTGCTCGCTGAAAAAGATATTCGGTGCAAAGCCACTTTCTTGGATTTTATGAAGCACCTACCGCAAGAGCGTTGGATGAAACCAATAATAGAAGAATTAGAAGGAGCCAAATAATGGGAACATCAGCCTCATCCAGGGGACCTAAAGATAAAAATCCCCTCGTACCACCATGGGCAGAAGGTGGAAATGGATTAACAATTAGTCCAGCTACTGATACTGATGGAGACGTGAACGTCGATGATGGCGGCGGCCATGCTGACAATAACCAAGAAGTTGATAACAATGCGGTGCAGCAAGAAATTGGTCCATCGGCTCAAGCACAACCACCTGCTAGCAGATACAAAAGTGCGAGACAAGCATTCGGGAAATATGCTGGTACAGGTGGTACAAGTTCAGATCTTAGGCGCGCCCTAAAACATTACTCTAAAAACTCTTCCGGTGGCGGGAAAGGGACAAGTCGAAGACTTGCCAGTGGTATAACCGCAGGCGCAGGACTCGTAGGAATGATGCGAGGGGACAGCGTTACTGTTGGTGACCAGTCCTTATCTCTTAAGGACCTTCGAGGTCTAACTACTGATCAAGCGATTGATCGCATTGCCTCTCATTTAGCACCAGATAACTCAGATTCTGACGCGGTGCGCATTGCTCTAAATTACGCTTTGGAAGAAGCACTTCCTGACACTCAAGACTTCGATCCTGCAAGTTTCACTGACGAGGTAATCCAAGAAGCAATCTCCTGTTATTTAACTGACTTAATTTTTCAAGATGTAGTCACAGGAATGGGAGAAGCGTGGTTCAAAGCAGAGGTAGCAACTAAGCACCACAAAATGGAAAGCGAATTAAGGGAGCTGATTAAAGTTATAGCACAACAAGAAATGGACACAGCGACAAACGGCAATCCAAGTAATATCACCAAGAACAACATCAAGAAAATTCAAATCGAGGCAATATCAAAAACTGTAGACCATTGGGAGAAATTCAATGACTGATTTTTACTTCCATCACAACCCAGATCTACTTCCTGAGTACTCAGGCAAATGCCACCCGGTGCAAATTTTTGATAATCATCCACTAAATAAGTATAAATGCAGCCACGCATCGAAAGAGTTGATCACCAAGATTAGAAGGCTTGGGGTTGAGATTAATCCCGATGCACTTGATTTGGTAACTATCGCAACAGCAGTTACTTCGGCAGAGACATTTGAGCCAAGAGAGAATGCGCCAAATTCTTGGTCACGAATCTTAAATCTCCACATACCGGTATTGGCTCCAGATAAGTGGGAAGCAGTAGCAAAAAGACTTGAATCACTGTTAGGTTTTTTAACTGGCGATCAATGGAAATTATCTTTTATCAAGTCGGAGTTAGGACTACCTAAGCCAATAAATAGCAAGCAGTCCAAGATTTCGGCGGACTCATTAAAAGGATTGAATACAGTTTGTCTTTTTTCTGGAGGGTTAGATAGCGCAGTTGGAGCGATTGATATTCTCAATGGTCACTCTGAAATCCGTCCGATGCTTGTAAGCCACGCATATCGAGCTGATGGAGCGAAACAGCAAGATATAAAAAAACTGCTCAAAAAGCCATTTGGGGAGTTTTCATATTCAATAGCCCCTCAATTATCAGATCAGGCTAAGCATGCTAACGATACCAGCATGAGGGGGAGAAGCTTTAATTTTTTAGCAATGGCTGTATTAGGGATTACGGCACTTAGGAAAGTAAATAACGATGATACTATCTCTCAGATTATTGTGCCTGAAAATGGATATATATCAATTAATCCGCCGTTAACTCGCAGGCGCATTGGAAGCCACAGCACTCGAACAACTCACCCAAACTTTCTATCTCAGTTAGAGTTATTGCTTAACGATGTTGGGTTTAACATTAAATTTACAAATCCGTACCAGTTTAAAACCAAAGGCGAAATGCTAGCTGAGTGCGTTGATCAAGACGCTGTTAAAAAAGCGATACCATTAAGTGTATCTTGCAGCCACTGGCATAGAGAACATATACAATGTGGTTATTGCCTTCCATGTCTAGTCAGGCGAGCTTCCATATTTCATGCAGGCTTTACAAAAGATGCTGACTATGCGGTTCCACGACTTACAAGTATATTGAACGAATCGGAGAAAAGAGATGACGTGCATGCAGTACAGACTGCAATAATTCGATTAAAGAAGAGCCCTGACTACATGGCTTGGTTACGCCAGTCTGGACCTTTACCACAGAATAAAGAGACACGCGAAAAACTGGAGTCTACAGTGAAAAGAGGTTTGGCAGAAGTTGAAGCATTTTTGAAATCGGTCAAACTAGCATGATGGATCTGCATTGCCATGTCGATTTGTACCCAGATCACCGCGAGGTACTTAATGACTTGAGAGAATGCAATTACTATGTGCTGTCTGTTACAACTGTGCCATCCGCTTGGAGAGGCACAGTTAAACTTACTGAAGGTATTGCCCGTTGTAAGACTGCTTTAGGATTACACCCACAGCTTGCCCACTTGAGAAAGCATGAGCTAGCAATCTTCGATGAGTTAATAGGTGAAACTAGGTACATAGGAGAGATTGGTCTAGATGGTTCAAAGGGTTACCTTCCCTACATCGAGGATCAACTCCACGTATTCAACCATATTCTTGAAAAGTGCTCTCAGTTCAATGACAAAATTCTATCTATTCATAGCCTAAACGCTACAGAACAAGTCATCGATTGTTTGCAAAAACACCCTCTATCAGGAACCCCAATACTTCATTGGTTTTTAGGAACCAAAAAGCAAGTACAGGAAGCAACTGAACACGGCTGTTTTTTCTCTGTCGGCCCGGCAATGTTGAATTCAAATCGGGGAATGAAAGTTGCGTCGTGGTTACCGCCAGATCGTGTATTACTCGAAACTGATGGTCCATTTGCAAAAGTGGATAATTCCCCACTGTTACCCTCACAAGCCAGACTTGCTATTAATGAGTTGTCTTTGTTGTGGAAAGTTAGCACCGAGGATACTGTTCTTCAACTTAAACGAAATCTGGTGTTATTGTTGAATGGTGGCATAACATAGAATTGTAAAACTTATGCCTACTAGTCCACGAGTTAAATAATGGCATAGCGTAGAAAATTAATGGTAATCATGCAACTGGGACCCCATACAAATTTAAACACAGAACTGGCGAGTTATAGATTACAAATCTAACTAGAGGATGTCCCCAAACGGATCGTCAAGATAACCCGCATGATGCATTGTACCTCTCCCACCGGTTAATCCAGTTTTACTTGACCACTACAGGGGCTACTCTATCAGGCCTAGGATCTAACCTTACAAATATCCCAAAAAACTTTCACATGTGAAAGTTCTAACAGCGTTCTCTAATCACAGCAAGCGCTCAAACTGCCCAAATTGGTACATTACAGACCTTTAGGATCTCAATAGCCCTGGTAGATACTGGATGAACCAACAGTTATTACAAAGTTCATCCCGTGGCTTACTTGATCAAATCAGACGACGTTCATATAGGTGGTGAAATCATCACTGAAACGGACCCTATAGAGTTTCTGAATGGCCGAAATCTAGGGTCATTGCCTACTATTTATGACCAAAACTGGGGATATGTCACACCAGTAAACCACTGGTTCATTCATCTTAAAGCGAACAAACGACTTGAAAATCTAAGTTCCTACGCAAGAGCGCTTTTGCATTATTGGAATTTTCTAGAATCAGAAAATTTAATCTGGGATGTCTTCCCATTAGCAAAAGGTTTAAAGCCTACATATCGATATAGAAATGACAAACTCCTCAAGAGTGTTAAAGCTGGTGAGCTCGCATACTCAACTGCCAACACGTATATGACACATGTCGTCCAGTTTTATTTATGGGCAGCACATGAACGTTATTACCACATCAACGAGAAACACAAACCCTTCGAAATCGAATTTGTAAGAATACAGAGGAGCGACATGCTGGCTCATATGATGCCTAAATTTCTGGTCCAAACTACAGACTTGCGCATCAGAACGCCGAGGGATGCAACCAGTAAGAAGATTCGGGGGCTAAAGCCCTTAACTCAAATTGCACTCACTCATTTAGCTCTACATTTACGTAATGTGCCTTGCGAATTTAGGCTGATCTGTTTGCTCGCAGCTCAATCCGGCTTACGTATCCAAGAAGCGTCAGGATTAACTTTGGCCGCACTAGAACAATCGGTTCAACGCTCAGGTTCTATAACTCATTTCGAGCTAACAATAGGACCAAGTAATGGTGTACCTACAAAATACAATAAAACTCGAACTATTGAGATAACAAGCCGCCTTTTATCAGATTTGAAAACTTATGCCATTAGTGAGCGACGAATGTGCCGACTTGACAAACTTCTTAGCAGAATTGAGTTACACAAAGGCATCAATGACATAAAAAAATCCCACTCTGCTCATCTATCAAAGGAAAAACTCGACGCCCTGGCCACAGCCCAGCGATACGAACCATTATTTATTAGCCAACAAGGTAATCCATACGACCCTAACACAATAGGCTCTCGCTTTGGAGAAGTTCGCCGCTCAATAATTAAGTCAGGAATACAATTTGAGCATAAGTTTCATGATCTTAGATGTAGTTATGCAACCTACCGACTACATAGCCTACTTGAAGCAGGTATTGAGCCTGCGAATGCACTGAGCTTACTGATGGGGTGGATGGGACATAAGAATGAATCCACGACATGGGAGTACTTGCAGTACCTCAAAAGAAAAGAAGCGTTAAAAGAGAAGATATCTGTACTAGACAGCATTATGCACCAAGCATTAGAGGAAGCTAATGAGCAAGACGTTGAAATTAATAGCCCCCTGGGTTGAACATCTTTGTATTCCCATACGAAACGGGGCAAACGCACACCTCCTCTTGGACTTTAATAGATATAGATATCGCGGGGTTCCTAAAACACATGAAATAAAGCAGGGAAATGTTCAGTTATTAGACCGTGATGATATAGCACAGAGACTGTTTATCACAATTACGAGCAGGGAAGATGCTTCACCAGCAACCAAAGGTAACGCATTCACCGCAGCTAGAAGACATTTTGCGTTTTGTGATGCGCAAACTCCACCGCTTCAACCGCTATCGGAAATGGCATTTGTTAAAGAATTAGAACATAACTCCATCCGTCAGCGGCTTGGGGAGATCAAGGATAGTACAGAAAGCAAGCTACGGGGTGATTTATCATCTTTATACCAGTGGCTAGATCTTCCCATGCGACACGTTTATCCACAAGGGGGTCGGTCAGGACGCACGCAAACAGAGCCAACACGCGGCTATAGTGACGCTGACTTAAAGCAATTGCTTCCCTTGCTAAGAAGTATTTTTAAGCAGTTGTATCAGCAATTCATTATCGATCCAGAACTTCATATTCAAGCAAGTTCTAACGCTCATACAATGGTTTTTTCTTGGAAGGGGAAAGATTATCCAGTAGCCGGTGGTGCATCAAAAATTTTTTATGTCGCAACATTTCTCCTAAGTTATTACACGTGGAGTAACAGTACCGTCTTATATAGCTTAAGACGGCCACAAACTAGCACACATGCCATATCAAGCAATTGGTATCAAATGCCAGCATTTAAACGTAGAGCATTTAAAACTATCACTGTAGAGCTAGGGGATCATAAGAAGCTAGAAATTCCTAAGTATGCAACCCAGTTTTTTGACCAATTAATGACTGTCTCAAAACTGGTCGATCCTAAACCTGATGGTTTGCTGTTACCGGCTTACAGCTACCGAAAAAGAAAAGTTCAGATGATGAGTGGATGCCTGCTCAATGACTTCAAAGCAAATTGGTTAACTAAATATTTCCCGATGACTGATGAACGAGGAGACGTATTATGGCCAACACCAAGGAGATTCAGAGCAACGGGTAGTCATTTAACTTTGGCACTAAAAGGCACACTGGAAACTGCGATTCTTCTGGATAACACACCTAGGACTATCGCCCTAGCATATTCAAGTGGAAACCCTCATGAAAACGATCTGATGAACCGTGATACAAGCCAAACTTTGGAACAGATCGTTCGCGATAGACAAGGTGTGGAGTCAGCAAAACAAAAGGTCAGAGAGGCACAAAAAGTGGAAGTACTTGCCTATGAAGCGTACATCCGACGAGCATCTCCGCCCATTCGTAGTGCTCACGGCAGTTACTGCAAAGATCCTATGGGCGCTATGGCTGAGAAGTTTACATCAAGAGCACGCGCACATGGACTCATAACTGAGAATGAAAATCTAGCATGTGCCGATTTAATCAAATGTTGGAGCTGCGGACATCAAGTGCTTGTCGAATCGGTAACTGATTTATGGTGTGCTCTTAGTTTTCGCGAATGCATTGAAGAATCGGCATGCCTGCATATAAATAATGCTCATTATCATAAAAATTTTGGCGAAGCCTTAGCAAAGATTGACCTCCGCTTAAAACAATTAAGTCCAAAAATCGTACAGCAAGCTAAAAGAAAATTAGCAGATGAAGGTCGTCATCCTTTGTGGATAGATGTAGATAGTATAAGTATGAGCTGAGGACGAAATGAAACCACTATTACATTTGCCAATAGAATCACCTAGTTCACTCAACCTTTACACCCAAGATGTGGAACGATTAGTCAGAGAGCATAACTGGGACAAATTGAACCAAGTACCTGTATGCATAGATCAACATCAAATATTAAGAGCATACTTCGGCCAAAATCGCTGGGATTGTAGCCCATATGCCTCGGATAAAGGCAGTGATAAAAACCAAAGAGAATTTGATTTCTCTTATTTAGTTGACTCGCCTAACTTGCTTCTTGAAGCAAAACTTATAGCCTATGGCTGGCTATACGCACAAGGGCATTGTTTTGGACAAAAATGCAAACTATCCACTTTAACATCTAGGTTTAATATTGGTTTAAAAAGAGCATTAGTCAGCTTAAAAAATAACGGAGCCAATAGTTTTAGTGAATTAAACAACCATGATGTCTGGCAAAAATTTGAAATAGATTTGCAAAATGAGTCATTAAGCAAACGCACTCTTGAACTCGCTTTCACAGCTATTCAATCAGTTGAAAGGCTGAATCCGTGGCTACCTTTTCAGTTAATATTACCGAGCATCAACTATAGACAGCTGGCAAAAAAGCTTGCGGATCAAGAAAAATTAGAACATAAGCAATCACTTGCTATACCACAAGCATTGGTTAACGTGCTGTACGGACAAGCTGTCAGCTACGTGGAACAAGCATGGCCATATAGGGAAAAACTTGCCCAACTCGAACGTGATTTACAATCAAACTATGATATTGGCCGTGCAGCCGTAGACTATAAGCTAGCCATCGGTAGATGGAAGTGGCTTTATGATGTGGAAGGCAGGATTAATAGCAAAAAATACGTAGAGGAAATCAACAAAGCAACTCCTCGTTCTCAATCTGAGATCATCACGCAACATCTTTGGGGAACAGGATTACTACCCAACCATAATATTGACGGAAATTGGTTAGTTACATGGAGAGCGAATCTTCAAGCCGCTTGTTTTATATGTTGCGGCGCATTCAGTGGAATGAGGGTCAGCGAACTGTTTGAACTCCATGAGGATAGTTTTCGTACTTACACTATCAACGGACAATTATTTCACTCTGTATCAGCTGCAACACATAAGCTTGCATCTGGTAGAAAAAAAGAAGAGTGGCTCACCAGCCCTATAGTAGAAAAAGCCATATCGCTCGCAATTTCATTGAGCGCATGTGCCCGTGAACAATTGATAAAACTTGCAGCGCATAGTAACGATCCTGGACAAGTGGATAAGCTAATGGAAACATCCAGTAACTTGTGGCTTAGCCAAGCGCAAAGGAAAAACTTACCAATTCTCATATCTCGTACTAAATGGAATGATCGGCTGAAAAACTTCGCGAAAAGTGTTGGTGCAATTGTTGATGAAAAAGCATTGTCTGAATGTCGTCAGCTTAATCCAAGAAATGGGGGAGCAATAGAGGACAAAGTTAAGTTAGGAGAACCTTGGCCTTTTCTCACCCACCAATTTCGACGCACTTTTGCCTGTTTTGCCGTCCGCAATGGACTGGGCCACCCTATATCCATTAAGCAGCAGTTCAAACATATCCATGTTCGCATGAGCGAATGGTATGGAAATGGCGCAATCGAATCCCGCCTACAGGATATAAAGGTAGACAGTGAGCTAATTAACTTGCTCAACGAAGTAAAACTTGAACAAACAACAGCGCACTTTGATAAATGGTTCAATGGTGATGAAAAGCTAACGGGAAGCTTTGGTAAGGCTATTGTCGCCATGCGTGACGACAAACCTGTGATCTATAGCAACTGGGATAGCTTGTATCGATTGGTTAAAGAAAAACGGTTAACTTTACATGGCACCCTACATAGCTATTGTAAAAATGGCTATGAATGTGACATGGATGGGGTAATAAATGCCGCATTCTGCGTTGATTGCCGTGGCGGAGGTAGCGTCGTGGATGATAAAAAAGCGTCGTGGTGGCAAAAGAAACATCAAGCGTTGAGTAGCTATCTGAAGCAGCAGTCCGATGTCAGCCATGCAGAGTATGCTCACTGTATTACACAGATTCGAGCTGCCGAGAAAGTGTTGAATGATTTTGGACTGAAATTTGAAAAGTATCAGCACCCATTGCAGGTTATCGATTTATGAAAAAGTCAGAAAATACACTTCTCAAGCTTGAAGCCGCTTTGCAACGAATCATCGAACGAAAAACCAAACGAATACCCGATCACCGTAAATTATCGGTTCGAGCTGTAGAGGAAGAAGCCGGATTAGGAAATGGCAGTTGCTATTACTATCCAGATTTCAAGCTCAGAGTTCAATCAGAAGTACAAAAACTAAAGTGCCTTACGCCTGATACAGCAGTTCAGTCCGATGTCGAGATTTTGAGAGAAAAGCGCAACCAAGAAAGAAAGATAAAAATTCAGTATCGTGAAAAAGTTGCTGTATTGACCCAAAGATTAACTTCAATGGCCGCAGAACATCACCAACTATCTCATGCTCTGAGGCATGCATATTCGCGAATTGAAAGCCTTGAGCATCAGGTCATAGAACTCAAACAGGGCCAGATTATAAGAATCAAGTGACCACGTTCAAGACTGTTGAAGCTGCGAATCAGGGATATTCAACTACCAGAATATCATTAGCGCCTTTGCAGAACGTTCACATGTGAAAGTTTTATCGGTTCACTTAAGCCACCTATCAGAATCATTCTGATGGACGGACCAAATTGAGCCCCGCTAAACATCTCTAGACCTAGCCACACGCATTGCTCGAGCCTGAAACCCATTCAGAATCGAATCGGCAACTTGAGCAGGAAAATGAGCAGGTAACTGCTGGCGAACCAGCTCAATGACACGATCTGTATTCTCTGCAAACTCGTTCAGGATCTGTGCCATCTGTGCCTGCTCAAAACCAACCGCCTTGGCTGTCTGATAGAAATGGCGGGGGAAGATCTGTTCTATGGTGTATTTCTTACCTTTGGTTGCGGTAAGTCCCATGGCCAGCTTGGCATCGCGAGGATGCAACCCTCTGCCGCCGAACACGGGATACATGGAGAGGATGTCGTAAAACGGTGTCAGCCGGAAGCGCCCCTCTGACTCGATGAACACCGAAAAATTCTTGGCATGGCCGTCGGTGGCGGCCAGCAGCCAGAACAGCACTTGAGACTTCATGAACAGGTAACGATCCTGCTCCGGCGTGGTAGACCCCAGCAGAGTCGCCATGATGCCAACAATACCTGGCCCACCATGGCTCTCGTACTTCCGTGCTGACGGCACATTCAGCACTTGGCAGAAGTCCTCTTGGGGCAGACGCATTATCCAGCTGCGATCCGTGGCGTAGCGCCTATCGAAGCGTTCCACTGCCAGCGCCTTGACCTTATTCACTTGCATGATGAAACAATGGGGGACGGGAAGACCAAACTCTTTGGCGATCAGGGTACAGAGATACTCGTTCTCCACGCTTTGGGTGAGATCTATCGAATAGGAGTGGCTCTCAATTTTGCCAATGGGCAACTTGATAATGTGGGTGGTCGGGGTATCCGCGATTGGCAAACACCAGCGACCATCGAGATAAAGGAGTGCCGTCTTTTCTTGGGCACCTGCGATCGATATCCGGAAGTCCTCCTCTTCCCTGATCATACCAAGAGGGATCCCCGACTGGTAACCAGTCAGGATCCTTTCCAGCTCAACGTCAGAGAGAGGTTTGTACTCGATACTTCTGACGTCTGGCACTGGGCCGCCATGAGCCACCAGTTGCAATGCACCCACGCTGTCCGAACCAATGTAACTGAGTAAGTCAAAGGGCTGGGTAGAGTCAGCTTGATAGCGCGCCACCACCCGGTTTCTCACTTCCTGGCTATCCGGCAACAGGTTATCGAAGAAGTTATAAGCCTCATCGCCCCGATAGCACTGCTGGCGTAACGGCATTGAGAGCGAGATGGGGCGACTACCTGGCAGCTTCACCCAAGACTCATCGTACTGAAATTGGTGGGCACCGCTGGTTCTCTTGATAAAAGAACCCACCCGGTATCCGTTCATGTATACCGCCAGGCTGGCCATTACCACTCCTCTTTCCAGCCTGATGAAGGGCTATCCGGTG
>OGEW01000405.1_pt1 | contig 15509 bp, 17 predicted proteins | sample 1570781 | NCBI WGS metagenome assembly OGEW01 (sample SAMEA2582047, study PRJEB24529) | metagenome | biome: Human gut stool | place: China | collected 2011 | reverse complement strand
CGCCTCGTGGCCGCTGTCCGGGTCGTAGCCGTCCAGGCCGAGTCCGATCATAAAATTGTCCGATTTTAGCGATAATCTGTCATTTTAGCTTGATTTAAACATCCCACAAACAGGCTATTGTGAACGCCTCGTATTCTTGTTTGAGATCGCCATGAATTCTGTTTTACCTTCTGCCGGCCGCCGTCCTCTTTTGTTGATTGCCGGTATTCTGCTTATCGCCACGACCTTACGCGTGGCATTTACCGGCGCCGCGCCGCTGCTCGACGCCATTCGCAGCGAATATGGCCTCACTACCGCACAAACCGGGCTGTTAACGACGCTGCCGCTGCTGGCCTTCGGCCTGGTGTCACCGCTGGCTGCGGGAGTCGCTCGCCGCTTCGGCATTGAACGCAGCCTGCTGCTGGCGATGATACTGATTTGCCTCGGAATTGGTCTGCGCTCCCTGCCCTTCGTCTCGCTACTGTTTATCGGCACCGCGGTGATCGGCTGCGGTATCGCGCTGGGGAACGTACTGCTGCCGGGGTTAATCAAACGCGACTTTTCGCAGCACGTCGCCAAAATGACCGGCGCTTACTCTCTCACCATGGGTGGCGCGGCGGCATTGGGCTCGGCCATGGTGGTACCGCTGGCGCTTGCCGGACTTGGCTGGCGCGGCGCGCTATTGACGCTGATGGTTTTTCCACTGCTGGCGCTGTTTGTCTGGCTGCCGCAGTCGCGCAGGCAGGCTACCGCGCCGCTGACCGGTTCGGGAGCCATCCATAACCGCGGTATCTGGCGTTCTGCGTTAGCCTGGCAGGTGACGCTGTTTCTTGGCATTAACTCGCTGGTCTATTACGTTATCATCGGCTGGCTGCCGGCCATTTTGCAAAGTATTGGCTACAGCGAAGCGCAGGCGGGTTCCCTGCACGGGTTGCTGCAGCTGGCGACAGCCGCGCCGGGACTGGCGATTCCCTTAATCCTTCATCGGTTAAAAGATCAGCGCGGTATTGCGGTGCTGGTCGCTATGATGTGCGCGGTCAGCGCGCTCGGATTATGGTTTCTCCCGGGTCAGGCGGTAATGTGGACGCTTATCTTCGGCTTTGGCTCCGGCGCGACCATGATTCTGGGGCTGACCTTTATCGGACTGCGCGCCAGCTCAGCCCATCAGGCCGCTGCGCTGTCGGGAATGGCGCAGGCGGTGGGCTATCTGCTGGCCGCCTGCGGGCCGCCGGTGATGGGTAAAATTCATGACGCCTCGGGCGACTGGCATATTCCGCTGATCGCCGTGGCGCTAATTTCTGTCGTGATGGCGGTCTTCGGCGCGCTGGCTGGCCGCGATCGAGAAATTCACGGCTAGCGGCACTCTCGCCCGGCAAACGCTGCCGGGCGTTTATTTAACGGCTCGCGGCGTGTAAAAACGCGTGAACCAGCGGCGCGGGCCGCCCCTCCAGCGCATTGCGCTCGTGCTGGAACAGCGTGGCGACAAAGAATGGATGCGTAACCAGCTCGACCGCACGAATCTCGCCGTCATCGTCCCAGCCGGTCACCCGCAGATCGCCCTGCTCCAGTTCGCGAGCAAAATCGTCGGCAATCCCATAATTACAGTGGCATCCCTCCTGAATGCTATCGCGACCGTAAGCGCGCGCGATAAGCGTATTGGCGCGCAGCTCAATATTATCCGTCTTTTCAACCAGCGAGCAGCTTAGCGGCGCGATCACCATCCGGCCTTCGGTATCGGTTTCCGCATGCGCGGCATCCTGCCAGCCCATAACGTTGCGCGCATACTCAATAATGGCGTGCTGAAACCCACCGCAGGTACCGAGGAACGGTATGCTGTTTTCACGGGCGTGGCGAATGGCGATAAATGCGCCTGCGGCGTTTTTATAGGGGCTGGCGGGTACCACCCAAATAGCATCGTAGTCAGCAAGATCCTCAGTAGAGTTTATCTCACTGGTTGCCAGCCAGTCATAGCGCAACGAAAGCTCGAGGACGGCTGCAGCATCATCTATTGCCAGGGGAATCGCTTTGTGGGCGACAACATCGGGGTTGTAATCACCAACCAGGGCAATACGCAGGGGGGAGTTCATAGCAGGATCCTTATGTCAGAGCGATTATCAGGCAACACAAGGAGCCTCAGATTAGCGATCTCACATGCAGAAAACAATCCTTATTTTCTCTGCGCCTGAAGACGGGCATTTTGCGCCGACTGGCGGTATGGTATAGGACAGAAGAATGGCTATGGATACACGATGAAGAGCAAAATTCTGGTTAGCGCCTGCCTGATGGGCTTTCAGGTTCGCTATAACGGCAGCCACAAGGCCCGCTTGACTGACGCATTGACTCGCTGGCAGCGTGAGGGACGGCTGGTCACCCACTGCCCGGAGCTGGCGGCCGGATTGCCTGTACCGCGACTACCGGCTGAGATCCTCAACGTCCAGGGCGCAGAGGTGATGCAAAATCGCGGGCAAATTGTTGAAAGCGACGGCAAGGATGTCACTGCTCATTACCAGTTGGCCGCCTGGCTGGCGCTAAAAGCGGCGCAAGAAGAAAGGTGCGCTGCGGCTCTGCTTACCGATGGTAGCCCCACCTGCGGCAGCCAGTTTATCTATGATGGTACCTTTAAAGGCCAGCGCAAACCCGGTGCTGGTGTTGCAGCCGCTCTGCTTCGTGAGCACGGCATTAAGGTATTTTCTGAGCAGCAGCTCCCGCAGCTGCTGGCGTGGATGGAACAAAGGGAGGGCAATGATGATTCAGTGTAAACGCGTTTATGACCCGCAGGAAACGAGCGACGGCTACCGGATACTGGTAGACCGTCTGTGGCCGCGCGGGATAAAAAAAGAAGCGCTGAACTACGATGAGTGGTGTAAAACGCTGACGCCATCAGCAGATTTACGCAAGGCTTTTCACAGCGAGACCATCGATTTCGCCCACTTTAGCCAACTCTATCGCCAGGAGCTTGAGGCTCAACGGGAGGAAGGCAAACGCCTGGCTGCCCTGGCCAGTCAACAGCCGCTGACGTTACTCTATGCGGCGAAAAACACCCGGCAAAACCATGCGCAGGTGCTGGCTGACTGGCTACAATAAACGCTACGGCTTATTCGGGTGATCGCGCCGCCAGAGCGCCCATTCATCTAACGTTTCCCCGCTGGGCAGCTTACATTCAGTGCGTACGCCCTGCGGGCTTTGGATGGGAACCTGCGTGCCGCCGAGCTGCTGACAGTAAACCGAAGCCGGGTTAGCCATCCCCACCGGATGCGCAGGTTGCGTCGGCTGAGTCTGCGCACATCCGGCCATCGCCAGAGGCAACATAGCTATCATCCACTTCATTTCTACTCCTTAATTGATCAAAACGGACTTTCGCCCTGAATCTCCACCTTTTCTCCATTTTAGCTGCACTTTTGCATCGTAGAGTAGCCCTGTTCTCGAACTGACCAGAGAACAGATCATTCCATAATCAATGAGTTTTTCCCCGTCGCCCCCGACGGGGCTTTTTTTTGGGATTTAATAAATTGAAATAAAAGGATTTATTTCAAAAATGTCCACATATCGACCACATTGACAAGAATAGCCCCCTTTCCAGGGGGCTATTTTTATACTGCAAGACTAAGTTGACTGTTCCCGTAATGAGAAGCCGGGAAAGCATCGCCGGGGATAAATCCTGGCGGCAAAGGATCTGCGCTGGTTGAGCGCTTCGTTACTCTGCGCTCTACGGTGTTAAGTGTCGTGAATGACTCGCTGCATTCAAGATTCTGGCATTGATGATATTGCCGGATGGTGAACTCGCTTAACCGGCGGCTGGTGCGGGTGCGGGCGTTTGCGCCGCAGTAGGGACAAACAAACATGATGATCTCCCATAGGGAGTTGAACTCACGCCTATTATGGCCGCTACTGTTCAGTTTCTGCAATCCAGTCGCTTATTTTCGCCTCAAGCTCCATTTTCGTGGTAAATCCGTTATCACCGATCACATGTTCCGCTCTGGCAATTATCCAATCCTGAGTATCGATTTCAGGCTTAAAGCCCGACACGGTCAGATGCATACCCGGATATAAATCGGCGCGGCCGCGCGCCAGGGTTATCGAAAACTGTGCTGCGCCTTTCTGGAGCTGTATCCATTTTGCCGCAGCTGCGCGCCTGGCCGCCATTTCGTTCTGATAGGTTTTACGCAAAACATACACGTTACCTTCAGCGCCTTCCATGTAATCCCCCTCCGGCCTGCTGCTTTTCTCCTCAGCCTTTTTTCTGGCAGTATTTGTTTTGCGCTTAGTGACCTTGACCGGTTTTTTCTTGCCGAAATTAAGATCCAGCCAGTACGCCCGCACGCCGGTGTAAGCATCGCGATCGGCAATGCGGAACCTGTGACGATCTCCGCTGGCACGGGTTATCTCAGCCGATGGCAGCGCCCTGCCGGATGCACTGACGCCGCCCCCAGGCTGGATAAACAGCAGACAGCCATTTTTCACGGTGGCAATGGCCCCCAACATCTCCGCCATGCGCGTTAAAAACGACATGTCACTCTCTTCGGTCTGATCCGCATGGTCAATCTCAATGTCGCTCAGTGCCTCGCTAATCATCGGCTTCAGGTCATAGCGCCGGGCTATGGCCGATACCACCCGCTCTACCGTCACATCATGCCAGGACACCTCCCGCCTGACGTTCATCTCTTCGCGAAAATCAGCGCTGTGCGCGGTGATGTCGATAACATCCGGCGGCCCGCTATGCCCCACCTCGTCAACGGTGTAGAGACCTTTGTAGATCAATGCCTCACCCAGCCAGCCGATGGACACCGCCAGTTCCGCACCACGCGGTGGTAAATCCGTTACTCCATCAGAGTCATCTACTGACAGGGTTAGCTGGTCAGCATCAAAACCGTTGTTATCTGTCACAGATAGCGAGGTGATGCGGTCGGCCAGTTCGGTTAGGGCTACACCACCCAACGTAATACTAAAATCTGGCGTCTTTACGACCTCACTTAATTTTTCTACATACGTTTCGGCTGCTGTTGTTAGCGTGTCTGCTATCGACATAACTCCCCCGTTTTTTTGCTGATGATTCCATGCCCGCGCGCGGGGCTGAATCCCTTTTTGTTGTCAGCGAACGGGCAGACCGGCAACCAGGCGACGCCAGCAAACTTAACGTTGAATATTGCCCTGAACTCAAAGAGCAACATGATGGTGAACTTATGTCTGAAACTCGTTTTCACGGCGTCCGCTCTCGCGAAAATACCGACCTACAGCAGGCAATCAATGACATTGATTCCAGCGTGATCGGCATTGTTGCGGTTGCTGATGACGCCGATCCGGAAACTTTCCCGCTCAATACGCCGGTTCTGCTGACACGGGTACGTAACGTCCTCGGCAAGGCAGGTAAAACCGGGTCACTTTACAAAGCCCTCAAAGCCATTTCCGATCAGTGCAGTCCGCGTGTTGTGATTGTCCGGGTGAAAGAGGCTTCCGGTAACGGCGACAGCCAGTCCCAGGCCATTATTGGCGGAACAGATGGCGACAGCTATACGGGAATGTATGCCCTGCTGACGGCGGAGGCCAAAACCGGCTATCGCCCGCGCATCCTGGCGGTACCGGACTACGACACTGCGGAAGTGACGTCACAGCTTTGCGTGATTGCCCAGAATCTGCGGGCTTTTGTTTATGCCGGTTGCAACGACTGCGCGACCATGGCGGAGGCTATCGCTTATCGCAAAACCTTCGCTTACCGCGAGCTGATGCTGATCTGGCCGGACTTTATCGCTTACAACCCCCTGACGGATGATAACGAAACGTTTCCCGCCCCGGCTTACGCCTGCGGCCTGCGCGCCGCTATTGATAACAGCCAGGGCTGGCACAAATCGCTGTCGAATGTTGTGGTGAATAACGTTCTGGGTATTTCGAAGGATGTTTTCTGGGCGCTACAGGCAGAAGACAGCGACGCCAACGAGCTGAACAACAACGAAATCACGACGCTTATCAAGCGTGACGGTTTCCGCTTCTGGGGCAACCGCACCACGGACACCAAAACCTATACTTTCGAGGTGTTCACCCGTACCGCGCAGATCCTGGCGGACAGCATTGCGGAGGCGCAATTTACCTCTGTTGACAGCCCGCTCACTCCGGCCAACGTGAAAGATGTGGTAAGCGGCATCCGCTCTGCTCTCAGCAAAAAAGTCACTGCCGGCCAGCTTATCGGCGCTGACTGCTGGTATGACACGATGGACAACGGCACCACGGATTTGCGCCAGGGAAAACTGATTGTGCGCTATAGCTACAGCCCGGTCCCACCGCTTGAAGATCTGACGCTATACCAGACCTTTACTGATGATTTTTACGAACCGGCGTTCGCGTCGCTCGGGGGTGAATAATGGCTATTCCTCACAAACTGCGGCTTTTTAGCTGCTTTGTTAACGGCGACAACTATCTGGGAAAAGTGACCTCTTTCACTCGCCCCAAACTGTCACGAAAGGTAGAGGACTATCAGGGCGGTGGCATGCTGGGTGCGGTCGGTGTTGATCTCGGCCTTGAGGCTGGCGCGCTGGATTCCACCATTGTTTTTGGCGGCGTCATTAAGGCTCTGTTTCTCGAATACGGAGCAGAAATTGACGGCACGCGGCTGCGCTTTGCGGGTGAATATTTCACTGATGGCGAAAGCCAGCTTGTCGAGGTGGAGCTGCGCGGGCGATTTACTGAACTCGACGGTGGGGACTCAAAACAGGGAGAAGACACGGAGGAAAGCTACACCTTTAAATCCACCTACTACAAATTCTCCATTGATGATCAGCCCATTATCGAAATCGATCTGCTGAATTTCATCTACAAAAAGAACGGTCAGAACATGTTCCCGGACCGCATCACCTCCGCCCTTGGTATGGGCAATTGATAACCTTTCATAGGGTGGCAAAGATGCCGCCCGGAGATTTTAAACATGGCTAAAAAAACTAAAAACCTGTTCACACTGATGCAGCCGGTAGTTCGTAAAGACAGTGAGATCGGTCAGGTGGAAATCACCGGCGCCATCAGTCAGGCCGGATCGTTGCGCGGCCTGAATCTTATCCGCGTTGCCAATATGGATGCAGACTCAATTGCCACGCTGTTGACACGAGTCACCGCGCCTGTGCTGACACAAAAAGAAATCAACGAAATGCACACTCTGGACTTTATCGGGCTGGCAGAGCTTCTGGTCCCTTTCTTGAATCCGCCGGAGCCTGGAGCGTCGAACGTGGCGGAGACGGAGAGCGAGTAATCACCGTTGCGTTTGACCAGATCGACGATCTGGTTGCTGATATTGCCGTTATTTTTAACTGGCCGCCCTCTGAAGTTTTCGGCATGGATCTTGGCGAGGTGATAGCCTGGCGCAAGCGGGCGGCGCTTCGAAGTGGTGCCAGTGATGAAGAGTCTTGATATCCGCGTTGCTTTCAGCGCGATCGACAGATTTACCCGCCCCGTTAATGCTGCCCGCCAGAGTGCGGGCGGCTTGTCCGACTCCCTCAGAAAAACACAATCTGCCCTGAAAGGCCTCGATAAAAGCACCGCTACCTTTCAGCGTATGACTGCCGCCGTCAGCAAAACCGATCGCTCTATCTCGCGAGCACGCGCCCGCTTTGATGGCTTGTCAGAAGCGCAGCGTAAAAACGGGACGCTGACGGAAAAACAGCAAACACTGATGTCCCGACTGGGTGAGCGGCTTGATCGATTGACCGCAAAACGCGTGACGGAAGTGGCCCGCCTCCGTGAGAGTGCATCAGCCCTGCGCCAGCATGGCGTCATGCTTTCCGGTAGTAGCGCCACCATCGGTAACGCGATACGCCGCACAGAACAATACAACCAATCCCTTGAACGGGAGAAACGGCAACTTGCTGCGGTCACTCAAGCTCGTAAACGTTACGAGGGTGCACAGCAGATGGCCGGGAAGTTGCGCTCTGGCGGTGCCATAGCATTAGGTACAGCAACCGCTGCCGGGTTTGGCGCCGGACGCTTCCTGTCGCCTGCGGTTGGTTTTGATGAGGAAATGTCAAACGTCCAGGCGCTGACGCGGCTCGATAAAAGCGATTCGCAGCTGGCCGCCTTGCGCACTCAGGCAAAAAAACTCGGTGCTGAAACCGCCTTCACCACACGTGACGCCGCCAGCGGCCAGGCCTTTCTGGCAATGGCGGGCTTCACGCCTAATGCTATCCGTGCAGCACTGCCCGGCGTGCTCAATATGGCGCTGGCAGGCAGCATGGAACTGGGTGAAACGGCAGACATCGGCTCAAACATTCTTTCTCAGTTTTCCCTCGATGCCGGAGAAATGGACCGCGTCAGCGATGTGCTGACAGGTACATTTACCCGTACCAATACCACGCTTAGCAGCCTCGGCGAGGCCGGTAGCGGCGGGGCTTGGGATTAGCCTGGAAGAAGCCGCAGCCATGACAGGCACGCTGGCGCGCGTGGGTATTCGCGGTACCGAGGCCGGTACGGCAATGCGTCGCTCACTCTCCCGCCTGGCCTCCCCCACTACGGCAGCCAAAAAGGCACTCAAAGAGCTGGGAGTGGAAACTGCCGACGCGAGCGGAAAGATGCGACGTCCGTTCGATATTCTTCTCGATCTACAAAAACGCGTTTCCCGCTTTGGCGAGGTGGATCAGGTTTCATTTTTCAAAGATATCGCCGGAGAAGAGGGTTTTACGAGCCTCCAGTCTTTGGTCAACGGCGCAGGTGATGGCTACCTCCAGTCACTCTATGAACAAATTGCAGAAGCACATAAAAATCAGGAGGCGTTCGCCGTCGCTAACAAGAAGAAAGACAACCTTGGCGGCGATTTGAAGGAGCTGGACAGCGCGTGGGAGGCGTTCCGCATTTCTGTGGCGGAGACAGTAGACGGCCCATTGCGCAGACTGACACAGGGGCTTAGCCGGGTTATTGGCACTGTTCAAAGCTGGGTAGAAGAAAACCCCAGACTCTCACAAACGTTGTTACTCGCCGGCGGGACTGCACTGGCACTGACCGCAGTAATTGGCGGTATGTCATTAGCTGCTGGTCTGCTGATAGGTCCGCTGGCGAAGCTCAGACTGGGTTTTCTTTCTGAAGTGCACCGATGATGCGCGAGTCATCCCCCGCAGCTACCGTCCCCGCCTCGGTGCCCACGTCCCGCGTGGCTGAGTTACCCAGTTCAAGATTATCCCGGGCCTCTTCGGTATCGTTTAAATCAGAAAGATTTTGTGTTCGCCGCAGATAGCGTTTATCACCCGTTTCCTGTGTGAGAGTGGCAAGCGCCGGATCGATAACAAGCTGCACGCTTGAGGTATGGGTCAACGTCAGCACCAGCGTCAGAATGATCTCTTTGATGATGGAATCTGATTGTGCCGGGAGGTATGTCGCCGGGTATGTGCCGTAAGCGATGAGCGTCCCCTTAGCGCTGACCAGCCCCGCCTCTCTAAGAGTCTTACCCGGATAATCCCTGCAATTGATAACAATCTGACCACTGATAAGCCCCTCATAGCTTGAGTCAGAGTCAAAGGTTTCACGGCCAAACTGACCAAAAAGCGCCGTCACCGCCGCCAGGTCATCGGGATCGGTCGGCAATATCACGCCGCCACCATCACCGATCAGTACGGCGGTAATATCCACAACCTCCCCCGCCTGATACGCGGCCTCGATTTCAGCGGCGCCCGCCGTCGTTAGTGTCAGTCCTGTTGCCATAGTGTTTCCTCTGCTTCAATGCCATACACGCTGGCAAGACGATCATAAAAATCTTCACTGACAGTTTTGCTGTCGGCATCAATATCGCTTTCAACGGGATGAATAACTCCCGCAGCCTGGAGCATTTGCAGGTATTCAAGGAAAAATTCATCGGTCTGGCAAAATCCGATCAGGCTTTTAATTTGATTGAATGTTTTCATAATTTATTAGTTATCCAGTTACCGGGTAAATCAGCGAAGTCGTACAGGCTGGTGCAGCTATAGAACGCGTAATAATGCGTAGTGACATTCGGCACTTTGCCCATAAATACCAGGCCTTTACCCGTAAGGGCAGAGCATCCCCTGAATGTGGCTGTCGTGGTGACAATCGTCGAATAACTGTTGAGGTTGAATATCGTGCTGACGTTAGTTCTTAGCTGCGGGCAGCCGTCAAACAGGTAGCCGATTGTCGTCGCGGGTACGGTATTCAGCAGACCGGCCCCGACCTCTTCCAGTGCGATGCACTCGGCAAACACATTAGTGAATGTCGTGGCGTTGATACTGGCGACAAAAAGTCCGGCAGGCACTGAGCGCAGGTTTTTACATCCCCTGAAGGTCTGGCCGTAGGCCGTCACCAGCGGGTTACCACTGAACAGATTTTCCGGTATTTCCACCACGCCGGTATTCTGGAACGTTGCGCCGAATGCGCTGATAAGCGGGCACGATGCAAACAACGACGGCGGAATGCTCACCAGCGCCGCGCAGCCGTAGAACGTAGAACCGGCACTGATCAGCAGGGTGTTATGTTTCAGTAAATCAGCAGGCAATACCGCCAGCGCAGTACAGCCGGAGAACGTCAGCGTCAGGGAGGTCAGGTTGACACAACCCGCAAACAGATCGGACGGCAGCGCGGCCAGCGAGGTGCAGTCCTGGAAGGTGCTCCCCATTGCCGTCAGAGAGGTCAGATCGCTGAACAGCTTTTCAGGCAGTACGGCAAGGCCCGAGCACTGGTTAAACAAGCCGGTGACATTCGTCACTTTGCTGCATCCTGCAAACATATCCCCGGCCAGCGATACCAGCGCCGTGCAGCCCATAAATGTATAGGTCAGGTTAGTCAGGGAACTACAGTCACGGAATGCTCCGGCCCCTATGGTTTTCAGGGATGTACATTGGGTGAATGCATAATAGAACGTCGTGACCAGTGATTTACCTGCAAAGGCCTCTGCTCTGACGGCTGTCAGTGAAGAACAGGCATAGAAAGCCCGGTCAAAGCTCGTTGCCTTGTTACAGTCCACAAACGACGGTAGCGCCGTTAATGCTGTGCAACTATTGAAGACGCTGGCAAAGGTAGTTGCACTGACACACCCCTCAAAAATATCATCACCCACGTCTTCCAGAACACGGCAATAGTAAAAAGCAGAGGAAAATGTTTGCGCAAGCGCACAGCCAGAAAACACAGCTTTTCCCGCTTTTACCAGTGAAGAACAGCCGGAAAAAACGGTTCCAAAATGGTTGGCCAGGGGTAAATCCTTAAAGAATTCATCAGGCACAGAAAGCAGTTGCGTGCATCCACTGAATGCCCCGCCGAAATGCGTAGCTTCCAGGCAGTTGCGGAACAGGCGCGGCGGTAGCTGCGTCAGCTCCGTGCAGTTCCTGAAAATCGCAGTAAAGACGCCACCAGGCACATCGCTGAATAAATCTTCTGACAATGTTGTCAGCGCACGGCATCCATCGAAGGTATAACCGAAGTTATTTCCACTGACACACCCGTCAAAAATGCCCGTCCCGGTATCGATAAGGGATGTGCATCCCGAAAACGCACTGGTGAAATGCGTCGCAGCAGCACAGCCCTGGAATGTGTTTTTGCCAGCACTCAGCAGCCGCGTGCAATTCTCAAACACTGAGGTGAATAGCGTCACCTGAGATAATTCGCTGAACAGCCCATCAGGAACAGCAGCCAGTGCCGTGCAGCCATAAAACGCCGACGAGAAATTTGTGGCACCAGAAAACCGCGCAAATAAACCCTCTGGCAGTTCAGTCAGCGACGAGCAGCCCCGGAAAACAGAGTTACAATTCTGAATATTCGGCAGATCGTCAAAAGCCCCGGCATGAACCTTGTAAAGGCCAATTGCGCCACTCGCGAAAGAAACAAGATTGTCCCTGTCTCCCGTCAGAAGAATGATTTCCTGCACGGGGTTCAACTTCACTGAAACGTTACCCACAGTGCGCTGGAAACTGGCGGTTTCCGTGTTCTTAACCGTTATTGTGTACTCTTCTCCCTCCACAACGTCACGCGTCGGAATAACCCAGCCGTACACAGCACTGGCAGCATCAAAACGGTATTCCCGGCTGTCTGTTCCGTCGCCATAATCAATCGTGAAATCCTCAACCATGCGCACGTAGAACAACGGACGGCTTGCATTGTCGATGCGGGTGATGAACTTCATCACCGCGACCACTTTCACGTTGATCACCGCGCTGACACCGTTAGTCGTCGTGACGGTGACCGAACAGGTGCCCCGCTTCACGCCTGTAACCAGAATAGCGCCGTTGACAATTCGGGCAGTCGCGATTGTTTTATCCGACGTGGTTACCGTAAAGGTTTTATCTTCCGCGTATTCAGGGAGGATGGTCACCGTGACCGTTTCCGCGTCACCAGGGGCCAGATTCAGCTCGTAGCGGGATAAAACCACCTGCAACGGGACAAAGCGCGGCGTGATTTTCTCCGTGGCGTACATGTAACCGGCCGCATATGAGGTTCCCTGAAGTCGGCCAAATACATGAACGGAAAACCAGCTGCGCAAGTTCCTGGCGCGCAGCACCGCCAGTTTCAGATCCTGCTGGTCGTATTCCGTCACCGGCAAATCGTTCTGATGCACGTTCAGGCGAAAGGTATACGGATCCCCTTTCGGGTTCTGATTGAACCATTCAACAATATCCGTCCCAAAAGGACTGTCCACCAGGGCATGACGGACAGCGGCGACCGTACCGCGATGGCGGTGGATGTAGTGAGCGCGCTTGATCGCATCGCGTTTCATTTGCTCTGACCAGTCAATATTCCAGGTATCAACCTGATATTCCCACGCCAGCCACGGCAGGAGCGCCAGCGGGCAGCTGTCAGGATCTTTCACCCAACGGATAAGATACACAGGTATGCGCGCCAGTGCGGCGGCGCTGGCCCTGTCAATGGCCCGCTCCACGGCGGTAGCGTTGGGCGGCAGAATGCTGGCGGGATAATTAGCGGTCATAGTCCATCACCACAAGATTGATTTTCACAGAGGTGCAATGAGGCGCTTCGCCCATCGTCGCCACGACGTCGGCGGCCGGTGAATGCAAATCGACAGTGACAACGCCGTCCTGATGCAGCGCCCCGCCGATGCCCGACCGTGCAGCGGTGGCGTTGATAAGATGCACAGAGGCGGTGTATTCGTTCAGTGCGGCAGTGGCTTTTTCCAGCACCGTGGCAGTGTCCACGCCGTAAGGGACATAAATGTCAGCAACCACCTGATAATTCACAATCACAGCGGAACGGACGTAATCAGCCACATAATCCGTAATCGGGCGCACGTCTTCCGGGTTTACCGCCGCCAGGACTTTATCGAGCAGCGCCTGCGGGGCGGTCCCATCTCCGGTACGTGACAGCACGTAAAGGAAAACGCGGCCCTCCTGATCATGCGTCTCCGGGCCATAGGCGCGCACGTCGAGCACATCCGCATCAGCGCCGCGCGCAAAGTAGTGATAGGCATTACGGGCGCCCGCCGTGCTCAGGCGCGCCCATGAGAGCAGCGTGCGGGCGCGCAGCTCTTCGTCGCTTTCGTATACGGCGTCCGCCTCGTCGGTGGCTTCAGTAATCAGCAGACGTTCAGTGTCAAAATTACCCGAGACCTGATCGAGATCCGCCCCCAGGGCGCTGGAAAGCAGCACCGCTCGAACGGCTTCATTGATGCGTTGCAGCAGATGGATCTCGCGATAGGTGAAGGCCTGAGCCAGTGCCGCCATCGGTTCAGATTCCAGCAACAGCGCAGCAGACACAGAAGCCTGAAGTTCCGCAGGCATGGCCGCCACGATAAGCGCCCGGATATCAACCAGCACCGTTTCAAAATCGGGCACCTCGACGACGTCAGGCTGCGGGATCTGAGATAAATCGACGGACGTTTGCACACTAGCTCCTTAGCCTGATGGTGTTACTGGTTTCTGTCATGGTTTCCGTGATAGTGCCGGCCAGTTCAACAGTCACCACGCCTGTTTCTGAAAACACCACATTGACGGTGGTCAGACTGATCCGCGGCTCCCACTGCGCCAGCGCAATAGCGGCGGCACCCATCAGCTGCATGCGGGTGACGGCGTTCTGCGGCGCATCGAGCAAATCAGGGATCACGCTGCCAAAGTCACGGCGCATCACACGGGAGCCTGTTGGCGTGGTGAGGATTTTTGTCACGGACTGCCAGAGCTGATCGTGATCGGTCAGCGCTCCGGTGCCTTTCGGGTTCATCCCGGTGTAACTGGCTGTCATCGCGTGCCCTCCGTCCAGCTTCCGCCGGTCTGAACCCTGCCATGACCGTGGCTGTCAACCTGGACACCGTTGGACGTTAACGCACCGTTGCTGTGAGTCACATCACCGGCCATCGTGCCGCCGTGGGTCAGTTCGAAAGTGCGCGCTTTAAGTTTTTCTGTGCATTCCACCTCCGGCACGTCCAGCGTGACGCGGGTTTCTGCCTGGATATGCGCGGTTTTAATGCCGGTCACTGCCAGCGCTCCGGTATCGGCGGCAGCGTCGTAATGCAGGCGCGCGCCATCGGGTGCGGTGATGCTGATTTCCAGCAGGCTGCTGCCCGTTGGCGGGTTATCTGCGCTGTATGCTGAGCCAATCACAAACGCGCTTTCAGGGTTGCCACCCGGGCAACCGATCCAGACCTGCTCCCCTATCGAGGGCGGCAGCCAGATGCTGAACGCCCCGGCGCGGGTGACATTCCAGCGGATCCAGGTGGTCAGCAACCTGCCGGAGCGAACGCGCACCGCTTTCTTGTCGGCGCTGATTTGCTCCACCACACCCTGGCGCAGAATGTTTTCCAGCAGGCGCATCAGCTCGGCATTCATGACGCACCTCCCAGGATGCTAATAGCGGCGTTTTCCGTAGCGCTCAGGTCTGCCGGAGTCATGCCCAGCAGCTCGCGTGCCGGGTACTGCGCGTAGGCGCCCGGTCTGACCTTCATAAAACGCAGGGTACGCAAGCGGGTAAACATCGGTGCTTTTTTTGTCTCTGAATGCGTCGCTGATTGCGTTTTGATTTCCAGATACCGCTCGATATCGGCCCGGTAAAATGTGCGGATATCCCGGCGCTTCTCGTCAAAGCCAGTGATTGTCCGGCCATATTTACCGCGCCCGCCGCGCCAGTTTTTCAGCGCCCGCACCTCGTTATTCCAGAAGAACTTGATCCCCTGCTGGGTGCGGAAAACTTTGCGGCGGCGCACGGCATAGCCGCTGCCGTCCGGGGTTTTCTGTGACGCTATACGGCGCTGCTGACTGCGGCGCACTGTCAGGCCAATTTTGCGCGCGGTACGGGTGCGCCCCGCCGGGCTGACGCCGTCGAGAATGTCCTGAAAGACCTGATCCAGCTCGCTGAACATTCGATCGCTCATGCTCCGGCCTCCTGAAGCATGCCTTCAAATACCAGCCCCCAGCCTGCGGCGTGGGGTGCCAGCACGCGCGGGCGCGGCTCCGGCAAATGCTCGGCGTACGGCACGCCGTTTTCATCCAGCTGCACCAGTACCCGCTGACGTACCGGCAGCTCAAACATCAGATCGGCGGTGTCGTCGTTGTTAATCAGCGTGGTGAATTTAATCTGCTGGTTTTTATCGGGGTTCAGCAGCAGATCGGGCTGATTAA
>OGEW01000400.1_pt1 | contig 15667 bp, 19 predicted proteins | sample 1570781 | NCBI WGS metagenome assembly OGEW01 (sample SAMEA2582047, study PRJEB24529) | metagenome | biome: Human gut stool | place: China | collected 2011 | reverse complement strand
CTCGAGAAACATTATAGGCTGTCAAGTAATCGCAATATATAATTAGAAATTATTAAAAAAATTTTTCAAAGAAAATTAAAGAATTTAGCTAGCAATGAACTGTTTAATAATTAAGGAGAAAGTATGGAAGTATATATAGATAACCAAAAAACTAATTTTGGTAGGCGTAGCAAGGATTTAGAAAAAATCTTAAAGGCTATAAGTAAGAAATTAGAAAAAAATGAAAAAGTAATACAGAATATTTATATCAATGGAAATAATATACAAGATAATATTGTTTTAGATATAGATATGGATAGACCAAATATAATGGAAGTTGAAACAAAGTCTTATACAGATTTAGTATTGGATTCTTTGACAATTTCAAAAGAGTATATAGAAACATTTTTTGAAGTAAAAAAAGATTTTGAACAACTAATTGAAGATAATGAAAAAATTTCTCCAATTGAGATAGAAGAAACTGATAGTTTTTTAAATTGGTTTTCAGATTTATTATATTTTTTAGTAGAGAATTATGCTTTTCCTGTTAGTAGTTTACAAGAAACTATGGAAACTTTTAGACAGGAATTAGCCATATTATCTGAATTAAAAGAAAAAAAGGATTATGTTGCCTATGTTAGTACATTAGATTATTGTATATCAGATATATTAGAGAATTTTAAAACTAATATAGATTATTACTGTAAAAATATATTGGAAGATTTGGAACAAAAGAAAATAATATTTTAATTGAAACAGGAGGGATTTAATTGAGAAGACTGGTTATTGCAGGAAACTGGAAAATGTATAAAAATAATAAAGAAGCTGTTGAAACATTGACACAATTAAAAGATTTAACAAAAGATGTAAAAAATGTAGATATCGTTATAGGAGCACCATTTACTTGTCTTTCAGATGCAGTTAAAACTGTTGAAGGAAGCAATATAAAAATAGCAGCAGAAAATGTATATCCTAAAATAGAGGGAGCATACACAGGGGAAATTTCTCCTAAAATGCTTAAAGATATTGGAGTTACTTATGTAATTTTAGGACATTCTGAAAGAAGAGAATATTTTAAAGAAAGTGATGAATTTATAAATCAAAAAGTTAAAGCAGTTTTAGAAATAGGAATGAAACCTATACTTTGTATAGGAGAGAAATTAGAAGAAAGAGAAGGTGGAAAGACTCTTCAAGTTTTAGCTAAACAGATAAAAGGAGGACTTGTAGATTTATCTAAGGAAGAAGCAGAAAAAGTTATAATTGCCTATGAACCAGTTTGGGCAATAGGAACAGGAAAAACAGCTACTCCTGAAATGGCAGAAGAAACTCATAAGGCAATTAGAAATGTCTTGACTGAAATGTTTGGAAAAGATGTAGCAGATAAGATGACAATTCAATATGGTGGTTCAATGAAACCAGAAAATGCAAAAGATTTGTTAAGTCAAGAAGATATTGATGGAGGGCTTGTTGGAGGAGCTTCGTTAAAAGCAGATTCATTCTTTGAAATTATAAAAGCAGGAAATTAAAAAGAAATTGGAGGAATTTTAAATGATAGGTATAGGAATTGTGGGGTTGCCAAATGTTGGAAAGTCTACATTATTTAATGCAATAACTAAGGCAGGAGCAGCAGAGGCAGCAAACTATCCTTTTTGTACAATAGAGCCAAATATTGGAATGGTAACTGTTCCAGATGAAAGATTAAATGAACTTGCAAAAATTGTAAATCCTCAAAAAATTGTACCAGCAACTGTTGAATTTGTTGATATAGCTGGACTCGTAAAGGGTGCTTCAAAAGGAGAGGGTTTAGGAAATAAATTTTTATCAAATATAAGAAGTACCTCAGCTATATGCCAAGTGGTAAGATGTTTTGAAGACGATAATGTAATTCATGTTGATGGTAGTGTTGATCCACTAAGGGATATTGATGTTATAAATACAGAATTAATTTTTGCTGATATAGAAACAATTGACAAAGCAATAGAAAAACACGAAAAATTAGCAAGAAATAAAATAAAAGAATCGGTAGAACTTATGTCAGTGTTACCAAAAGTAAAAAAACATCTTGAAGAATTTAAACTTTTAAAAACTTTAAATTTAACAGATGATGAAAAACAAATATTAAAAAATTATCAATTACTTACTTTGAAGCCAATGATATTTGCAGCAAATGTTGCAGAAGATGATTTAGCAACAGGAAATAAATATGTTGAATCAGTAAAAGAATTTGCAAAGAGTATAGGCTCAGAGGTTGTAGTAGTTTCAGCAAAGGTTGAAGCAGAATTACAAGAAATGGACGAAGAAAGTAAAAAAGAATTTTTAGAAGCACTGGGAGTTAAAGAACCAGGACTCAATAGACTTATAAGAGCAGGTTTTAAACTTTTAGGTCTACAAACTTATTTTACAGCAGGTCCAAAAGAAGTAAGAGCTTGGACTATAAGGATTGGAGATACTGCTCCTAAGGCAGCAGGAGAAATACATACAGACTTTGAAAAAGGTTTTATAAGAGCAAAGGTTGTTTCTTATGATGAATTTATAAAAAATTCAGGTTGGAAAATGTCCCAAGAAAACGGAGTATTAAGACTTGAAGGAAAAGATTATATAGTTCAAGATGGAGATTTAATGGAATTTTTGTTTAATGTGTAAAAAATAAAATGTTACTTGACATAAAATAAAAAATCTTGTATGATTATAAGGTATAATTAAAAGGAAAAAGAGGAGGGAAAGTAATGGCAGTACCTAAGAAAAAAACTTCTAAAGCTAAGAAAAATATGAGAAGATCACACCATGCACTAACTGCAATAGGTTTAGTAACTTGTGAAAAATGTGGAGCTCCTAAAAGAGCACATAGAGTTTGTTTAGAATGTGGAGATTATAAAGGAACTCAAGTTTTAGAAACAGCTGAATAAGAAATATTTAATAAATAAAAAATCTAGCTTTTGCTAGATTTTTTTGTTATAGAATGTTTTATGATTTACAACAGCATTTTTTGCAAAATCATCTTCATAAGGTAACATATCCAAATACATATTTCCAAGATAATTTCTTGCAGCTTGACTAATTTTAGAAAAAATATAGTTTCTATCTCCTTCAAAATCTAAAATTAATAACCAACTTTTATCTTTTTCAGTTAACATTTCAAGAAGCCAAGCCTTATTTATATTTCCTAAATTATCACAGCATTCTTTTATGGCTTCCATCATCATAGTGGGGTAATGTTTAGGTTCTTCTAACAGTATTTTTGAATTTACTTCGAGTCTAACTTCATTAACCTTTAATCTCTCTTCTTTCATAGCTTTTAATTCTTTTAGCCATTCTCTTGAAAGTATATATGAATTTCCAAAAGGGTTGATAACTAAACCTTCAATATTTTCATTTTCTAAAATTATTTCAACATAGTTATCAAAATTTAAAGTAATTGTATCCATATTTGAGGGAATACCCCATTTAGATAATTCTTCTAAATCAGTAAATGCAGGAAGATAAATTTTATTATCATCAGTGGTCAAAACATTAAAATTTGTATTTTTATTATTTTTATTTTCTTTTTCAGTTTCATCTAAATTAACATAGCTTAAAAAATTAACTTTCATAATAATTTCTTCTAAAATTTCATTTTCTAATTTGGGGTTATTATCTTCGTACATCTTTTTTAATAATTCTTTTAATTTTTGATTTTCTGTTGTTTCATTTATATTAATCATTTAAAAACTTCCCTTCTGTAATTTTTATCAAGTATATTTCAAAAGGTATTTTACCATATTAAATGAATTTTTTATAATATTTTTTAAATAAGTAGTTAAATATTAATTAATAAAATAAATTATAATTCAAAATATTTCTCTCTAATTTACAAATAATTAACTTGAAAAATATTTAATAATTGAGTATGATAAGGAGTAAGAAAGTTTATTAAAAGAATAGGAGGGAAATATGCTAAAATTTTATATAGATGTAATCAATTATCTAGCAATTTTTGCATTTCTTTTAGGAATTGTTACAGCACTATTAATAAAATATAAAAATATATATCTAAATATAGTTGTAGGTTTAATTTCATTAGTAGGGCTGGGTTGTTCAATTACAATGACTGTATTTAAGCAGTTATACCCACAGAAAATGGTAAAAATATCTTTACAATATAATAGGTGGGCATTGGCAATTGGAATGCTGTTTATGTTGGTGGCTCTACTGTTTCAATTTCTAAGAACTTTGACTGAAAAAGAAAATAGTAAATTGTGTATTCTGTCAGTTATAAGTATAAAGTTTTCAACAGTAGCTGTGTGGTTTTTAGGTTTTACAATAATCCCACAAGTGTATGCAATGACAAAAGAATTTGTTGCCTTTGGAGAGGATTCCTTTGGAACACAATCTTTACTTAGAGTAGGTGGATTTTTATTAGGACTTTTAACAATATTCTTAATAGCTTTATCAGTTCAAAAAGTATATTTTCGTTTAAAACCTAATTTAGCAAAAATATTTGCATTACTTATTTATTTGGTAGCAAGTTGTGATTTCTTTTTAAGAGGAGTTTCGGCACTTGCAAGATTAAGACTTTTAAAGTCAAGTAATCCTCTTGTTTTTAATGTAATGGTACTTGAAGATAAAAGTACAGTATATATAGTGATTTTATTTACTATAGTAGCTTGTATTTTTTCATTATTATTATTTAAAGATAGTAGGAAAGTTATAGGAACATTTAAAAATAATGCCTTATTGAGATTAGAAAAAGCGAGACTTAAAAATAATAAACATTGGCTTACAAGTTTAGCATTTTTCTCAATATTATCAGTATTTTTAATAACAGTTGTTCATAGCCATATAACAAAACCAGTGGCATTAACACCTCCTCAACCTTATCAAGAGGAAGGGAATATGATAGTAATTCCTCTAACTGATGTTGAAGATGGACATTTACACAGATTTTCATATATAGCAACTGGTGGAAATAATGTCAGATTTATAGTTGTTAAAAAGCCAAAAGGTGGAAGTTATGGTTTAGGACTTGATGCCTGTGATATATGTGGAATAGCTGGTTATTTTGAAAGAAATGATGAGATTGTCTGCAAGCGTTGTGATGTTGTAATGAACAAATCAACAATCGGTTTCAAAGGTGGATGTAATCCAGTGCCATTTGAATATGAAATTAAAGATAAAAAAATATATATAGATAAAGCGACTTTAGAAAAAGAAAAAGATCGTTTTCCAGTAGGTGATTGATATGTTTTGGAGAATGGTAAAAGGAACATTATTTAGACAGAAAAGTAAAATGCTTATGATAGCATTTACAGTGGCATTAGGAGTATCACTTGCAACAGCTATGATGGATGTTATGCTTGGAGTTGGAGATAAAGTTAATAAGGAATTAAAAACTTATGGAGCTAATATTACAGTAATGCATAAAGATGCTTCTATACTTGATGATTTATATGGTTTAAGTGGAGAGAGTGTTTCTAATAAATTTTTATTAGAATCTGAAATACCTAAAATTAAACAAATATTTTGGGGCTTTGCAATAGTTGATTTTGCCCCATATTTGGAAAGAACAGGAGAAATAGAAGGAATATCTAATAAGGTAAAAATCTATGGAACTTGGTTTGCAAAGCATTTAGTTATGCCAACAGGTGAAGAAGTTGATGCAGGTATTAAAAACTTAAAAACTTGGTGGGAAATTAAAGGTGAATGGTTAAACGATGATGATTTAGAAGGTGTTATGGTTGGAAGCCTTATAGCTGGAAAAAATAATTTAAAAGTTGGAGATACAATAGAAGTAAAAGGAACAAAAGAAAGTAAGAAACTTATTATAAAGGGTATAATAAATTCTGGTGGAGATGATGATGAAGCAATTTATACAGTTTTAAAAACTACACAAGATTTATTTGGCTTAGAAAATAAAATTACTAAGATAGATGTTTCTGCTTTGACAACTCCTGATAATGATTTAGCTAGAAAAGCCGCACAAGACCCAAATAGTTTAACTATTTCTGAATATGAAACTTGGTATTGTACTGCTTATGTTAGCTCAATAAGTTACCAATTACAAGAAGTGTTAACAGATAGTGTGGCTAAACCTAATAGACAGGTTGCAGAATCAGAAGGAACAATTTTAAATAAGACAGAGCTTTTGATGTTATTGATTTGTATTTTAAGTTCGTTTGCATCTGCTCTTGGAATTTCAAACTTAATAACAGCTTCTGTTATTGAAAGAAGCCAAGAAATTGGATTGATAAAAGCAATAGGTGGAACAAATAGAAGAATTATTTTACTTATACTGACAGAGATAGTTTTAACAGGTATTCTAGGAGGAATATTTGGATATGTTGCTGGTTTAGGATTTACACAAATAATTGGAAAAACAGTTTTCTCATCATATATAGAACCAGCTGTTATAGTTATACCAATAGATATTGCTCTTGTATTTGCAGTTACAATAATTGGAAGTATTCCTGCAATCAGATACTTGCTAACTTTAAAACCAACAGAAGTATTACATGGAAGATAGGAGGATAAAATGACTAAAAGACAAATGTATATAAAACTGGTTGTAAGTTCTCTTATTAGAAGAAAAGCAAGAATGATAGTTGCTTTACTTGCTGTGGCAATAGGGGCTACAATAATGTCAGGACTTGTAACCATATATTATGATATCCCTAGACAATTAGGAAAGGAATTTAGATCTTATGGTGCAAACTTTGTTGTGCTACCGGCAGGAAATGAAAAAATAACTGATGCTGAATTTAATGAAATAAAAAATGAAATGTCAACCCAAAAGATTGTAGGAATGGCACCATATAGATATGAAACAACTAAAATCAATCAACAACCATATATTTTAACTGGTACTGATATGATAGAAGTTAAAAAGAACAGTCCATTCTGGTATATTGAAGGTGAATGGTCTACAAATGATGATGGAAATAATGTAATGATAGGTAAAGAAATTTCTAAAAAATTAAATTTACAAGTAGGGGAAACTTTTATTATTGAAGGACCAAAAGCTGGTGCAAAAGTTGTTGCTTCTAAACAATCTGATAGTGCAGAAGAAAGTAAAAAGAAAGATTTGAACTCCAATTTTTATTCTAAAAAATTAAAAGTAAAGGGAATAATTACAACAGGTGGAGCAGAAGAGTCTTTTATATTCTTACCTATATCACTTTTAAATGAAATTTTAGAAGACAATACTAAAATAGACAGTATTGAATGTTCAATAGAGGCAGATTCAAAACAATTAGAAAATTTAGCAACTAAGTTAAAGGCTGCTGATGAAAATATTACAGCTAGACCTATAAAGAGAGTTACACAATCTCAAGATATAGTTTTAGGAAAACTACAAGCTCTTGTATTACTTGTTAATATAGTTGTGTTGATATTGACAATGATTTCAGTTAGTACAACTATGATGGCAGTTGTTGCAGAAAGAAGAAAAGAAATTGGATTGAAAAAAGCTCTTGGAGCTTATGATGGTGAAATTAAAAAGGAATTTTTAGGAGAAGGTTCAGCTCTTGGTTTTGTCGGTGGACTTTTAGGAGTTGGATTAGGATTTGTATTTGCACAAGAAGTTAGTTTAAGTGTATTTGGTAGGGCAATAGAATTTCAATGGTTATTTGCTCCTATAACTATTATTGTGTCTATGATTATAACAACATTGGCTTGTTTATACCCTGTTAAAAAGGCGATGGAAATTGAGCCAGCATTGGTATTAAAAGGAGAGTAGAATATGGATAATCGTGAAGTTTTATTGGAAGTAAAAAATGTGTCTAAAATATATGGAGATTTACATGCTTTAAAAGATGTTAGTTTTACAATAAGAAAAGGTGAATGGGTTGCTATAATGGGTTCATCTGGTTCAGGAAAGTCAACTATAATGAATATTATAGGTTGTATGGATAAACCTACTATGGGTGAAGTGATTTTAGATGGGCAAGATATTACAAAAGAAAGTCAAACATCTTTGACAAAAATAAGAAGAGAAAAAATTGGATTGATATTTCAACAATTCCATTTAATTCCTTATTTAACAGCTCTTGAAAATGTAATGGTTGCTCAATATTATCACAGTATTCCAGATGAACAAGAAGCATTACAAGCACTTGAAAGAGTTGGACTTAAAGACAGAGCTAAACATTTACCTAGTCAGTTATCTGGTGGAGAACAACAAAGGGTTTGTATAGCAAGAGCTTTAATTAATAGTCCTGAAATAATACTTGCAGATGAACCAACAGGAAACCTTGATGAAGTAAATGAAAAAATTGTTATAGAAATACTTAAACAATTACATAAAGAGGGAGCAACAATTGTTGTTGTAACTCATGATCTTGATGTAGGAAATGTAGCTGAAAGAAAAATAATATTAGAATATGGTAAAATTGTAGATGTTGTAGATCAAAAACAATATGGAAAGAAAAAATAAAATATAATAGAAAAATAGTTCATTACTAGCCAGATTTCTTAACAGATAAAAATTAAGAATTCGCTGCAAATTCAACCAACTCGCTAACAAGTTAGCTCAAACATGTTGAGATTTGCTCAGCTCATTCTATTTAATTTTTATCTTAAAATCTGGAATGTAATTCTCTTATTTTTCTAATGAATATTTAATATTATTTTTAGAAGTAAATAGATAGGAGGACAAAATGAAAAAATATTTATTAGTTGGAATGGTTGTAGCATTGTCTTTATTGACTGCTTGTGGTAAAAAAGATTTTTCTAAAATGACATTTAATGATGGAGAATATCAAGGACATTTTGATAATGATGACAAGGATCACCCAAGTACAGCAGATGTTAATATTACAATACAAGATGGAAAAATTGTAAGTTGTACAGCAGAATTTAGAGATTCAAATGGAAATATAAAAGGTGATGACTATGGTAAGGATGCTGGAGAAGATAAATATCAAAAAGCTCAAATAGCTGTTCAAGGTTTCTCAACTTATGCTGATAAATTAGTTGAAGTACAAGATCCAGACCAAGTTGATGCAGTATCAGGAGCAACTGTTTCTAATAAAGAATTTAAAGAAGCAGTATGGGATGCATTAGAAAAAGCTAAAAAATAATAAAAATAACTCATTACTGAGTAGATTTCTTAACGATAAAAAATCAAGAATTTGCATCTAAGAAACTCTAAGCAATAAATTGCTAAGTGTTTCTAAGAAATTCAGCAAATTCACTCTGTTCAAACACAGCGAGATTTGCTCGGCTCATTCTATTTGATTTTTTATCTAAAATCTACATTCATAACTCACTTATTTTTAACAGATACACATTATTAAAAAGATGAAATTAAACTTAAAAGGAAATAGGAGAAATTTTATGAAAATGGAAGATTGTACAGTTGAAGAAAATGTACAAATAGCAAAAGATACATATAAAATGAAAATAAAAGGAAACTTTGTAAAAGAATGTAGAACTCCTGGGCAATTCGTGAATATTAGAATAGGTGATGGGAGAGAACATGTATTGAGAAGACCTATCTCAATTTCTGAAATTGATAGAGGAGAAAATTTAGTAACTATAATATATAGGATAGTTGGAGAAGGTACTAAATTTATGGCTAATATCAAAAAAGGAAATGAAATAGATATAATGGGACCTTTGGGTAGAGGTTATGATGTTCTTTCATTAAAAAAGGGGCAGACAGCACTTTTAGTTGGTGGGGGAATAGGTGTTCCTCCTCTATATGAACTAGCTAAACAATTCAATCAAAGAGGAATAAAAACTATTACAATATTAGGATTTAATTCAAAAGATGAAGCTTTTTATGAAGATGAATTTAAAAAGTTTAGTGAAACTTATGTTTCAACAGTTGATGGAAGTGTAGGAACAAAAGGTTTTGTAACTGATGTTATAAAAAAACTTAAAGAAGAAAATAAGCTAGTCTTTGATAAATATTACAGCTGTGGACCTGTTCCAATGTTAAAGGCATTGGTGAACACAGTTGGAGAAGATGGATATGTTTCTCTTGAAAATAGGATGGCTTGTGGAATAGGTGCTTGTTATGCCTGTGTTTGTAAGAAAAAAGATAAAAAGAAGGATGCCTACACAAGAGTTTGCTATGATGGACCAGTTTATTTGGCTAGTGATATTGTAATTGAATAATAGGAGAGAAGATGAGTGAAAGATTAAGAGTACAAATTCCAGGTTTAGATTTAAAAAATCCAATTATGCCAGCCTCTGGTTGCTTTGCCTTTGGAATAGAGTATGCAGAACTTTATGATATTTCAAAATTAGGTGCAATTATGATAAAGGCAGCAACAAAAGAAGCAAGGTTTGGGAATCCAACACCAAGAGTAGCAGAAACTTCAAGTGGAATGTTAAATGCAATAGGTTTACAAAATCCAGGAGTAGATGAAATAATTTCTAATCAATTAAAAAAATTAGAAAAATATGATGTACCAATAATAGCAAATGTTGCAGGTAGTGATATAGATGACTATGTATATGTAGCAGATAAAATTTCTAAATCTCCTAATGTTAAAGCCTTAGAACTTAATATATCTTGTCCTAATGTTAAACATGGTGGTATACAGTTTGGGACAGACCCTAATGTTGCAAGAAATCTAACTGAAAAAGTAAAGGCAGTTTCATCAGTACCAGTTTATGTAAAATTATCTCCTAATGTAACAGATATAGTTGCAATGGCAAAAGCAGTTGAAGCTGGTGGAGCAGATGGACTTACAATGATAAATACCTTGATAGGTATAGTTCTTGATAGAAAAACAGGTAAACCAATAATAGCAAATACAACAGGAGGACTTTCAGGACCAGCTATAAAACCTGTGGCAATTAGAATGGTGTATCAAGTTGCACAAGCAGTTAATATCCCAATAATTGGTATGGGTGGAGTTATGGATGAATGGGATGTAATAGATTTTATCTCAGCAGGAGCAAGTGCTGTTGCAGTGGGAACAGCTAACTTTACAGATCCTTTTGTTTGTCCTAAAATAATTGATAACTTAGAATCAACATTGGATGAATTGGGAGTTAATCATATTTTAGATTTAAAAGGAAGAGCATTTAGATATTAAGGTGAAATATGATAGATAAAAAAGCTAAAAGATTATTTTTAAAATATATGGAAAATAAATTAAGTTTAAATGTTGAAGAAGTGGGTTATATAAAAGAAAAAGGCTTACTTAGAGAAGATATAGCTATTACAAAAAAAGAATTTATTGATAATCTTCAAAAAATGTTAGAGAAAATTTCTTTAGAAGAAGTATCTAATGTTTTTCTGTATAGTCTATCAACTAGAGATTTAGATTATAGATATATTTTAACTTCATATATCTATGCAAGAGCTTGGCTAAAATATGATAAGGGTAAGAAATATCAAGTTCCAAAAGAAATTAGTGTGACATTTTTTAACTGGGTAAAATATTGTAGTGGTGGAATTTGGGGAGAGATTGCTAAACCTTATTTCTATTTATCTGAATTTTTAAATATGGAGAAAAAAATTCCAAAAGAAGAAGATTATCAAATTTTAAAAGAAATTTTATCATTTGCAGATAATTTTGATGAAACAAAAACAGCTACTATGTTAAGAAATGAACTAGCTAAAGAAAAATTATTTCCTTCAAATAAAGATGAAGTTACTGGCTTATTAGAAGCTTTAGGAATATGTGGAATTTTAGAAACTAAAGAACATAAAGGTTTTTGGAATAGCTTTACTCCAATGTTTGAGAGAGATTCTGGAGATTTAAGACAATATTTTTCGTATCCATTTCATTGGTGGAAAGGAAAAGACAGAGTAAATTATGAAAATGTAAAAAATATTTTTAAAATAACAGTTTAAGAAAATAGGAGGATGTATGAAAAAAGAAGTTATAATAGCACTAGATTTTCCAACATTAGAAAAAACTTTAGAATTTTTAGATAAATTCAAAGAAGAAAAATTATTTGTAAAAGTTGGAATGGAGTTATATCTACAAAATGGACCAATAGTAATAGATGAAATTAAAAAAAGAGGACATAAAATTTTCTTAGATTTAAAATTACATGATATTCCAAATACTGTTTACTCTGCTGCAAAAGGATTGGCTAAATTTAATATAGATATTTTAACTGTCCATGCAGCTGGTGGTTCTGAAATGTTAAAAGGAGCAAAAAGAGCTATGATAGAAGCAGGAGTAAATACAAAAGTTATTGCTATTACTCAACTTACTTCAACAAGTGAAGAAGATATGAGAAAAGAACAAAATATTCAAACAAGTATAGAAGAATCTGTTTTAAATTATGCTAGACTTGCAAAAGAAAGTGGAGTTGATGGAGTGGTATCTTCTGTTCTTGAAACAAAGAAAATTAGAGAACAAAATGGAGAAGATTTCATAATAATAAATCCAGGAATAAGATTAGCCGAAGATTCAAAAGGTGACCAAAAAAGAGTAGCTACTCCAATAGATGCAAGTAGAGATGGAGCTAGTTATATTGTTGTAGGTAGGTCAATAACTGGAAATGCAAATCCAGAAGAAAGATATAGACTTATAAAAAATATGTTTGAAATGGGGGATAAATATGTTAGATAGAGAAATAATAAATGCATTATTAGAAATTAAAGCTGTTGAATTGAGAGTAGATAAAGAAAATTGGTTTACTTGGGTATCTGGGATAAAATCACCTATATACTGTGATAATAGACTAACTATGTCTTATCCTAAGATAAGAAAACAAATAGCAGAGGGTTTTGTTAAAAAGATTAAAGAACTATATCCTGATGTAGAATATATAGTTGGAACAGCTACTGCTGGTATTCCTCATGCTGCTTGGATAAGTGATATTATGGACTTACCTATGTTGTATGTTAGAAGTTCTGCTAAGGACCACGGAAAGACTAATCAAATAGAAGGTAAATTTGAAAAGGGTAAAAAAGTTGTGGTAATAGAAGATTTAATTTCAACAGGGAAATCTTCTGTTTTAGCAGCACAAGCATTACAAGAAGCAGGTTTAGAAGTTTTAGGAGTAATTGCAATATTTAGTTATAATTTGAATAAAGCAAAAGAAAAATTTGATGAAGCTAAAATACCTTTCTCGACTCTTACAAATTATGATGTATTATTAGAAGTTGCAAAAGAAACAGGACTTATTGGAAATAAGGAAAATCAAGTTTTAGTTGATTGGAGAAACAATTTATGATATTTGACCAACATGTGCATTCAAACTTTTCTTTTGACTCAAATGAGGATTTAGAGAATTATATAAATGTTTGTAATGAAAATGATATTATAACAACTGAACATTTAGATTTAGAGAATCCTATAATTAATTATAAAGATAGCTTGATTGACTATTTAAAATATATTGAACAAATAAAAGACTTAAATAAAAAATATTCAAATAAATTCTTTTCAGGAATAGAAATTGGATATACTCAAAAATCTGAAAAGAGAATAGAAGATTTTTTAAAAAATAAAAATTTTAATTTAAAACTTTTATCTATACATCAAAATGGAATTTATGATTTTATGTGTATTAATAAAAAATTAATAAAATTAGAAGTTTTAGTTAAAGAATATTTTGAACTTATGATACAAGCACTTGAAAGTTCAATAAAATTTAATGTTTTAGCACATTTTGAGTATGGTTTAAGAATAATTGATATTTCTGTTGTAGAATTTGATAATTTAGCAAGTATATTTTTAGATAAAATAGCTGAGCTTATAGTAAAAAAAGAAATGGCATTTGAAGTAAATACTAAAAGTATGTACAAATATAAAAAAGAAAATCTGTATAGTTATATGATAGAAAAATATATAAAAAAAGGTGGAAGACTTTTTACTTTAGGTTCAGATGCACACAATATTAAAGAATATGCTTATAAATTTGATGAGGCAAAAAAATTTTTATTGAGTATAAATATAAAAGAAATTATTTTATTTAAAGATAAAGCTATAATGGAAAAACTTTAAAATATCTTACATTACTTTTTTTCTAATGACAATACTTTCTTTCAAAGAGGTTTGGGTAAAAAAGAAAGTTCTTGGTTTGTGATAATAAAAGAATATATAAAATTATCAGAGATAAATGATATTGAAAACTTAAATAAATTTATTACTAATTTTAAAGAAAAATATATAAATAAAAAAGTAAATAAAGAACTTTATCAAAGACTGATTCCTAAAATGGATAATATAGATTTATTAAAAAATCTATATTGACAAAGAATAAAAAATAGGTTAAAATACTTTGGTAAAAAATCGGTATTCCGCTTTAATAAAATTAAATGAATATCTTGAGGAGGAAGAAATGAAGGAAAAATTAATTGAATTAGTTGAAAAAGAATATCTAAGAAATGATATTCCACAATTCAAAGCTGGGGACACTATTGGAGTGTACTACAAAGTAAAAGAAGGAAACAAAGAAAGAGTTCAATTATTTGAAGGAGTTGTAATTAGAGTAAATGGTGGAGGAGTTGCAAAAACTTTCACTGTAAGAAAAGTTACAGCAGGAATTGGAGTAGAAAGAATAATCCCTGTTAATTCTCCAAATATTGATAGAATTGAAGTTCTAAAAGTTGGTAGAGTAAGAAGATCTAAACTTTACTATCTAAGAGGATTATCTGCTAAGAAAGCAAGAATCAAAGAAATAGTAAAATAAGAAGGAAGCTGAGTTAATTTAAAAACTCAGCTTTATTTTTTGCTATATAATTTCATAATCAAGCTTAATATTTAAAGTATTCAAAATTTTTAAAAAATCTTTTGCTGGATATTTTTCAGATTCAGATATTATAGAGTGTATTTTTCCTTCTCCAATGTTTGTATAATTTTTTATTGCTTTTACCAAGTTATCAGCAGGGTCATACAGTTTAACTTCTGGAATAATTTTTTTAAAATAAGAAAAAAGCCAAGGTAAATGTGTACTACTAAGAGTTATTGAATCTAACTTACCAAATTTATTTTCACAATCATTAATAAAATTTCTGATAGTTTTTTCTGTCTCCACTATATTGTTTATAAAAGCTCCATTTTCAATAAGTTGAATTAAAGGAGAAGCATTTTCTACATGAAATTGTTTATAAGAATTTCCTACTTCTCTTTTTATATAATCCTGTAATTCAGGGCTTTCAATCATTACTTTTGCACCAATAATAAGAGTATTTTTCATTTTATCTTTTATAACATCTTTAAGTGGAGGGTATATACCAATAACTTTATCATTATTTTTTATTTTATCAAGTACAGTTATACTAGGTGCATTTGAAGCAAGAACAATAAAACTAGCACCTTTTTCTGAAAGAAAGTCAATAGAATTTTTAATAATAGTTTTTAGTTGTTCAATTGTTTTTGCTCCATAAGGAAAACTTTTTCTATCAGCAAAATAAATTATATCTTGTTGAGGATAAGCTTTTTTTATAGCCTCAACAATAGCATAACTTCCAAGCCCAGCATCAAAAACAGCAATAGGTTTATTCATTTTACATACTCCTTTAAGATAATTTAATAAGAAATATCCTATTTTTATTAAGTGGAAAAAATTCACTTTGTATAAAATACTTGAATAAATTATAACAAATTAAAATAAGAAATTAAATTAAAAGATTTTTAAAAGTAACTATAAAATATAGATAATAGCGTTTTCAATCTAGAAAAAATTTAAAATTTTAATATTGAAAAATAAAGCTAAAAGTAAAATATATGGAAAAATTTAAAAATATTTTAAAATTTTCTGTTGACAAAATATGTGAAAGATGTTAATATAA
>OGEW01000398.1_pt1 | contig 15734 bp, 18 predicted proteins | sample 1570781 | NCBI WGS metagenome assembly OGEW01 (sample SAMEA2582047, study PRJEB24529) | metagenome | biome: Human gut stool | place: China | collected 2011 | reverse complement strand
GAAGCAGGAACCCACCGAAATGATTCAGGCGACAGCCTGAACGTAGCAGGGATCCTCGTCCTTCAGGGCGTGGAGGATGTCAATATCGGTTTCTGTCAGCGATTAAATTCAACACCACGTAACAAACGCCTCCGGCAATTAATCCCCAGAACGCAGAACCAATCCCGACAAGCGTCAATCCACTTGCCGTTACCAGAAATGCCACCACCGCCGCGTCGCGCTCACGCTCATTATGCAGCGCCTGATACAAACTTCCGCCAATGGTACTCAACAGCGCCAGACCTGCCAGCATCTGGATCCAACTTACGGGCAGGGCAGCCATCATCCCGGTAATGGCACTACCAAACAGACCTGCGAGCAAATAGAAAATGCCTGCAACGGCAGCTGCCAGCCAACGTTGATCTTTATCCGGATGCGCTTCCGGGCTTTGGCAAATAGCCGCGGTGATTGCCGCAATACCGACGGAATAAACGCCGAAAGGGGAAAAAACCAGTGCCAGCAATCCAGTAAATACAATTAATGGCGAAACAGGAGCCGAATATCCGGCGGCTTTCATTGCTGCGATACCCGGTGCGTTTTGCGATGCCATCGTCACCAGAAAAAGGGGGAGTGCAACGCTCAGGCTGTGAGCAAACGCAAAATCAGGGGTAATATAAGTGGGGAGAACGGGTTTAAAGACAACATCAGTTGTGACAACGTCACCTTGCGCGATAACGATCACGATCCCAATAATCATCGCGGCAATTACCGCATAGCGCGGCGCAACGGCCTTGGTTGCCAGCCATACCAGCAACATACTGCCACACAACGTAAATTGACCGTCCAGACTGGCAAACGCCTGTAAACCAAAGCGTAATAAAATCCCGGCAAGCATTGCCGCCGCAAGCGAGTGCGGAATAATGCACATCAGACGAGCAAAGAGTCCCGTTATGCCGCAGAGGACTATTAACGCGTTGGTGACAATAAAAACGCCGATGGCTTCGTTAAGTGTTAGTCCCTGCAATCCGGTGACCAACAAAGCCGCGCCAGGCGTTGACCATGCGGTGAGAACAGGTACGCGATACCATAATGTCAGAGCCAGCGTACTGACGCCCATTGCCAGCCCCAGCGCCGTCATCCAGCCAGAGATTTGTGCAGTGGTGGCTCCGGCGACAATCGCTGCTTGCCAGATTATTGCCGCTGAACTGGCGTAGCCAATTAATACCGCCAGAAACCCCGCCAGTAGCGTGGGTGGAGGAACAGAAAACAGACGCATAGTCACCTCGTGCGTTATAGCGTACAGGCACCGTAGCATTTGTCCGTTATAACGCACAAGTGATAAACTTCCGTTTTGCCGGAGGAGTCGCATGGAAAATCTCGCTCGCTTTTTATCCACCACACTTAAACAACTACGTCAGCAGCGCGGCTGGAGTCTTTCGCGACTGGCAGAAGCGACGGGCGTTTCTAAAGCGATGTTAGGGCAGATTGAGCGTAATGAATCCAGCCCGACGGTCGCGACATTATGGAAAATTGCCACCGGGTTGAACGTGCCATTTTCGGCATTTATTTCTCCGCCACAGTCCGCTACGCCTTCAGTTTATGATCCACAACAGCAGGCGATGGTGATCACTTCACTGTTTCCTTATGATCCACAACTCTGCTTTGAACACTTCTCGATTCAGATGGCACCTGGTGCAATAAGCGAATCGACGCCCCATGAGAAGGGGGTAATCGAACATGTCGTCGTCATTGATGGACAACTTGATCTGTGCGTTGATGGGGAATGGCAGAGCCTTAATTGTGGGGAAGGCGCTCGATTTGCTGCAGACGTCACGCATGTCTATCGTAATGGTGGGGAGCAAACCGTACATTTTCATTCCCTCATCCATTACCCGCGCAGTTAAGCGGGAAAACTATTTCGCAACGTCGCGCTTGTGGCTAAAATAGCCGCCATTTTTCAGCTACTGGATAAGAATGTGACCGTATCTTCTCATCGACTTGAACTGTTAAGCCCGGCACGCGATGCCGCCATTGCCCGCGAAGCTATTTTGCACGGTGCTGATGCTGTTTATATCGGCGGCCCTGGTTTTGGTGCCCGTCATAATGCCAGTAATAGCCTGAAAGATATTGCCGAGTTGGTGCCGTTTGCCCATCGTTATGGTGCAAAAATTTTCGTCACGCTTAACACCATTTTGCATGATGATGAGCTGGAACCCGCGCAACGGCTGATTACCGACCTCTACCAGACCGGCGTCGATGCGCTGATTGTTCAGGATATGGGGATTCTGGAACTTGATATTCCGCCGATTGAACTGCACGCCAGTACGCAGTGCGACATTCGTACAGTAGAAAAAGCGAAGTTCCTCTCTGATGTTGGCTTCACGCAGATTGTGCTGGCGCGAGAGCTGAATCTTGAGCAGATCCGCGCGATTCACCAGGCTACGGACGCGACCATTGAATTCTTTATTCATGGCGCATTGTGCGTGGCCTATTCGGGTCAGTGCTACATATCTCATGCGCAAACAGGGCGTAGCGCCAACCGTGGCGATTGTTCACAGGCGTGCCGTTTGCCATACACATTGAAAGACGATCAGGGGCGGGTGGTTTCCTATGAAAAACATCTGCTGTCGATGAAAGATAACGATCAGACTGCCAACCTCGGCGCGCTGATTGATGCTGGTGTACGCTCCTTCAAGATTGAAGGGCGTTACAAAGATATGAGCTACGTGAAGAATATCACCGCCCATTATCGCCAGATGCTGGATGCCATTATTGAAGAACGTGGCGATCTGACGCGTGCTTCATCAGGTCGTACTGAACATTTCTTTGTTCCATCGACGGAAAAGACTTTCCACCGTGGTAGCACAGATTATTTTGTGAATGCCCGTAAAGGCGATATTGGCGCGTTCGATTCGCCGAAATTTATCGGCCTGCCGGTAGGCGAAGTAGTGAAAGTGGCGAAAGATCATCTCGATGTTGCCGTTACCGAGCCACTGGCAAATGGCGATGGCCTGAACGTGTTGATTAAACGTGAAGTCGTCGGTTTTCGTGCCAATACGGTCGAGAAAACCGGAGAAAATCAGTACCGCGTCTGGCCCAATGAAATGCCAGCAGATTTGCACAAAATTCGCCCGCATCACCCACTAAACCGTAATCTTGATCATAACTGGCAGCAGGCACTGACAAAAACCTCCAGCGAACGTCGGGTGGCGGTAGACATTGAACTGGGCGGTTGGCAGGAACAATTGATTCTGACTCTCACCAGTGAAGAGGGGGTCAGCATAACGCATACGCTGGATGGGCAGTTCGACGAAGCCAATAACGCCGAAAAAGCAATGAACAATCTGAAGGATGGTCTGGCAAAACTGGGGCAAACCCTCTATTACGCCCGCGATGTGCAAATTAATTTGCCGGGGGCGCTGTTTGTACCAAACAGTCTGTTAAACCAGTTCCGCCGTGAAGCTGCTGACATGCTGGATGCTGCGCGTCTTGCCAGTTACCAGCGCGGCAGCCGTAAACCGGTTGCTGATCCTGCGCCGGTTTATCCGCAAACGCATCTGAGTTTCCTCGCGAACGTTTACAACCAGAAAGCGCGTGAATTTTATCATCGCTATGGTGTGCAGCTGATTGACGCGGCGTATGAGGCACATGAAGAGAAGGGCGAAGTCCCGGTGATGATCACCAAGCATTGTCTGCGCTTTGCCTTTAATCTGTGCCCGAAACAGGCGAAAGGCAATATCAAAAGCTGGAAGGCGACGCCAATGCAACTGGTAAACGGCGATGAAGTATTAACGCTAAAGTTTGATTGCCGCCCATGCGAGATGCACGTCATTGGCAAAATCAAAAATCACATACTGAAAATGCCGTTACCGGGAAGCGTAGTGGCATCCGTAAGTCCGGATGAGCTGCTGAAAACATTGCCGAAGCGAAAAGGGTAAAACGCCAGTTTTCTGGTTACTCACAACTTATTGAATCTGCATGATATTGCCTGCCGGGTAAGGCGTTACGCCGCATCCGGCATCAAATGACTCAACGTTGTCCCGCTTCTGGTTTGCGCGATTTTTGCCAGTAAAAATGCTCGCGCAAACCTTCCGCCGACTCTTCCGCCACAGCACGCAATTCATCGCTGTCCGCTTCATGACGCAGCTGATGATCCACATTCTTTACCCACACAAATTCATGTCCTTTGTGCCCTGCCATGAGTTGTCCTGAAAACAGAGCACACGTTAATAAGACAACCGATAACGCCTTCGTAAACATCCTGCCACCTTTTTCTTACCTTTTGCCGCTATGATGCCGATCGTTTCTTGAGGTTATTATTCAGTTTTGCAAATTAGCGCAAAGAAATTCTGGAATCTTCCTTCCTGATTTTGCATTGCATTCTGCCGTTGCGGCGATTTAGTGCTATTTTCGAGCAAATTACACACGGAGGTAAACACTAATGTTTACTTTGTTGATATACTCAGCGGCAGGGAGGCGATGTGAAACAAAGCGAGTTCAGACGTTGGCTCGAATCTCAGGGCGTCGATGTAGCGAATGGCAGCAACCATTTGAAACTCAGGTTTCATGGGAGGCGCAGTGTCATGCCGCGTCACCCCTGCGATGAGATTAAAGAACCATTGCGTAAAGCAATCCTGAAACAACTCGGTTTGAGTTAATCGCCAATTAAAAAGGTTAATGACATGCGAGAGACAGTCGAAATTATGCGTTATCCCGTCACTCTTACACCCGCGCCGGAAGGCGGTTATATGGTTTCTTTTGTGGATATCCCTGAAGCGTTGACCCAGGGCGAAACTGTCGCTGAAGCGATGGAAGCGGCAAAAGATGCTTTACTGACCGCATTTGATTTTTATTTTGAAGATAACGAGCTTATCCCTTTACCTTCGCCATTAAATAGTCACGATCACTTTATTGAAGTACCTTTGAGCGTCGCCTCTAAGGTATTGCTGTTAAATGCTTTTTTACAGTCAGAAATCACTCAGCAAGAGTTAGCCAGGCGAATTGGCAAACCTAAACAGGAGATTACTCGCCTATTTAACTTGCATCATGCGACAAAAATCGACGCCGTCCAGCTCGCGGCAAAGGCGCTTGGCAAAGAGTTATCGCTGGTGATGGTTTAATTACAGTTAACGAAAAGTTGTCATTTTTAACAACTGATATAGACTGCCGAATCATCTGCACATAATTACGATTCGATAATGAAAAAATACCAGCAGCTTGCAGAACAATTACGCGAGCAGATTGCGTCGGGTATCTGGCAACCCGGCGATCGTTTGCCTTCGTTGCGTGACCAGGTGGCGCTTTCAGGCATGAGCTTTATGACTGTCAGCCATGCCTATCAGTTGCTCGAAAGTCAGGGATATATTATCGCACGACCGCAGTCGGGTTATTACGTTGCGCCACAGGCAATAAAAATGCCGAAAGCGCCAGTCATTCCAGTCACTCGAGATGAAGCAGTCGATATCAACACTTATATTTTTGATATGTTGCAGGCCAGTCGCGATCCGTCGGTCGTTCCGTTTGCCTCGGCCTTTCCCGACCCGCGACTTTTCCCCCTCCAACAACTAAACCGCTCGCTGGCGCAGGTAAGCAAAACCGCCACAGCGATGAGCGTGATTGAAAACTTACCGCCAGGAAACGCAGAACTGCGTCAGGCTATTGCTCGTCGCTATGCCTTACAGGGCATCACCATTTCTCCTGATGAAATTGTCATTACTGCCGGGGCGTTAGAGGCATTAAACCTCAGTTTGCAAGCGGTAACTGAACCGGGCGATTGGGTGATAGTAGAGAATCCTTGTTTCTACGGTGCGTTGCAGGCGCTGGAGCGGCTACGGCTGAAGGCGTTATCGGTGGCGACGGATGTTAAAGAAGGGATAGATCTTCAGGCGCTGGAACTGGCGTTGCAGGAGTATCCGGTGAAAGCGTGCTGGCTGATGACTAATAGCCAGAATCCACTCGGATTTACCTTAACGCCGCAAAAAAAAGCACAACTGGTGGCGTTGCTCAATCAGTACAACGTAACGCTGATTGAAGATGACGTTTACAGCGAACTTTATTTTGGACGGGAAAAACCGCTGCCTGCGAAAGCGTGGGATCGCCACGATGGCGTTTTGCATTGCTCTTCGTTTTCGAAATGTCTGGTGCCTGGTTTTCGTATTGGTTGGGTCGCCGCCGGAAAACATGCACGTAAAATTCAACGCTTGCAGTTGATGAGTACGCTTTCCACCAGCTCACCGATGCAACTTGCGCTGGTGGATTACCTTTCCACGCGCCGATACGACGCCCATCTTCGTCGCCTGCGTCGCCAGCTTGCGGAACGTAAACAACGTGCCTGGCAGGCACTGCTGCGTTATCTGCCTGCGGAAGTGAAAATTCATCATAATGACAGTGGTTACTTTCTCTGGTTGGAGCTCCCCGAGCCGTTAGATGCCGGCGAATTAAGCCTGGCGGCACTGACGCATCATATCAGTATTGCGCCGGGTAAAATGTTTTCTACCGGTGAAAACTGGTCACGTTTTTTCCGTTTTAATACCGCGTGGCAGTGGGGAGAGCGTGAAGAACAGGCGGTAAAACAATTAGGCAAACTTATTCAAGAACGGCTGTAATAGCGTTTAATTTAATTCCTCTTAGATTGGGTAATATGAATTTCGAATAGCAGTCATATTTCCTAACTCCTTGACTATACTCCAGAAGATAACCTTACAGACGGCATAATGCGCGGTAGCTCACAACCTGATTAAATTTTCTCAGGGGCGAAGGTGTGCCTGCAAGCCGCCGTCTATGGTTAAACAAGGAGATATTTTTACGGCACGGCGGCTGAACAATTAATTACGACAGGAGTAAGACCTTATGAGCAAGACATTTGCCCGCAGCAGCCTGTGTGCGCTCAGCATGACAATAATGACCGCTCACGCCGCCGAACCGCCTACCAATTTAGATAAACCGGAAGGGCGACTGGATATTATCGCCTGGCCGGGATACATCGAACGCGGACAAACTGATAAACAATACGACTGGGTAACGCAGTTCGAAAAAGAGACAGGCTGCGCGGTGAATGTGAAAACCGCCGCGACTTCCGATGAAATGGTCAGTCTGATGACCAAAGGGGGTTACGATCTGGTTACGGCATCCGGCGATGCCTCGCTGCGTTTGATTATGGGTAAACGCGTGCAGCCGATTAATACCGCATTGATTCCCAACTGGAAAACGCTCGATCCGCGCGTGGTTAAAGGCGACTGGTTTAATGTTGGCGGCAAAGTTTACGGCACACCTTACCAATGGGGGCCGAACCTGCTGATGTACAACACTAAAACCTTCCCGACGCCGCCGGATAGCTGGCAAGTGGTTTTTGTTGAGCAAAATCTGCCGGACGGCAAGAGCAATAAAGGCCGCGTTCAGGCTTATGATGGCCCTATCTACATTGCGGACGCTGCGTTGTTCGTTAAAGCCACTCAGCCGCAGTTGGGCATCAGCGATCCGTATCAACTCACCGAAGAACAGTACCAGGCGGTGCTGAAAGTGCTGCGCGCTCAACACAGTTTGATCCATCGCTACTGGCATGACACTACCGTGCAAATGAGCGATTTCAAAAACGAGGGTGTGGTTGCTTCCAGTGCCTGGCCCTATCAGGCCAACGCCCTGAAAGCCGAAGGCCAGCCTGTTGCTACCGTTTTCCCGAAGGAGGGTGTTACCGGTTGGGCTGATACCACCATGCTGCATAGCGAAGCGAAACATCCGGTTTGCGCCTACAAATGGATGAACTGGTCATTAACGCCAAAAGTGCAGGGCGATGTGGCGGCCTGGTTTGGCTCGTTACCGGTAGTGCCGGAAGGGTGTAAAGCCAGTCCGTTATTAGGCGAAAAAGGTTGTGAAACCAACGGTTTTAACTATTTCGACAAAATCGCCTTCTGGAAAACGCCTATAGCAGAAGGGGGCAAGTTTGTTCCCTACAGTCGCTGGACGCAGGATTACATTGCCATTATGGGCGGTCGCTAACTTCGCTGGGGTGCTTTATGACGTACGCAGTGGAGTTTGACAACGTCTCGCGGTTGTACGGTGATGTGCGCGCAGTAGATGGCGTCAGTATTGCGATAAAAGATGGTGAGTTCTTCTCTATGCTGGGGCCGTCCGGCTCCGGCAAAACCACCTGCCTGCGCCTGATTGCTGGCTTCGAACAGCTTTCCGGCGGGGCTATCTCTATCTTTGGTAAACCCGCCAGCAATCTGCCACCGTGGGAGCGGGACGTGAATACTGTCTTTCAGGACTACGCGCTATTTCCGCATATGTCGATTCTTGACAATGTCGCCTATGGGCTGATGGTCAAAGGCGTGAATAAAAAGCAGCGGCACGCAATGGCGCAAGAGGCGCTGGAGAAAGTGGCGTTGGGGTTTGTACATCAACGTAAACCGTCACAACTTTCTGGTGGTCAGCGCCAGCGGGTTGCTATCGCCAGAGCATTGGTGAATGAACCGCGCGTATTGCTGTTGGATGAACCGCTCGGCGCACTGGATCTCAAATTGCGTGAGCAGATGCAGCTGGAACTGAAAAAACTGCAACAGTCTCTCGGTATCACTTTTATCTTCGTTACCCACGATCAGGGCGAAGCGTTATCGATGTCCGATCGTGTGGCGGTTTTCAATAATGGACGCATTGAGCAGGTCGATTCCCCGCGCGATCTCTATATGCGCCCGCGCACGCCGTTTGTTGCCGGGTTCGTTGGTACATCGAATGTTTTTGATGGACTGATGGCAGAGAAACTTTGTGGCATGACGGGAAGCTTCGCCCTGCGACCGGAACATATCCGCCTCAACACCCCTGGTGAAGTGCAAGCTAATGGCACGATCCAGGCGGTGCAATATCAGGGCGCGGCAACTCGTTTTGAACTGAAATTGAACGGCGGTGAAAAACTGCTGGTGAGTCAGGCCAATATGACAGGCGAAGAACTGCCTGCCACGCTCACGCCCGGACAACAGGTGATGGTTTCCTGGTCGCGTGATGTGATGGTGCCGCTGGTCGAGGAGAGGTGAATGGCGATGAATGTATTGCAATCACCTTCACGTCCAGGTCTGGGTAAGGTGTCCGGTTTCTTCTGGCGTAATCCGGGGCTGGGGCTGTTTTTACTGCTGCTTGGCCCGCTAATGTGGTTTGGCATTGTCTATTTCGGCTCGCTGCTGACACTGTTATGGCAGGGATTTTATACTTTTGACGATTTCACCATGTCGGTAACGCCGGAACTGACGCTGGAGAATATCCGTGCGCTGTTTAATCCGGCGAATTACGACATCATTCTCCGCACGCTGACTATGGCTGTGGCAGTCACTATCGCCAGCGCCATTCTGGCTTTTCCAATGGCGTGGTATATGGCGCGCTATACCAGCGGGAAAATGAAAGCGTTTTTTTATATTGCGGTAATGTTGCCGATGTGGGCGAGCTACATTGTTAAAGCCTATGCCTGGACGTTATTGCTGGCAAAAGATGGCGTGGCTCAGTGGTTTTTACAACATCTTGGGCTGGAACCACTGCTGACTGCGTTCCTTACATTACCTGCGGTGGGCGGCAATACGCTGTCAACTTCCGGGCTGGGGCGCTTTCTGGTGTTTCTCTATATCTGGCTGCCGTTCATGATCCTGCCCGTGCAGGCGGCGCTTGAGCGTTTGCCGCCGTCATTGTTGCAGGCGTCAGCTGATCTCGGCGCACGTCCACGACAAACCTTTCGCTATGTGGTGCTGCCGCTGGCGATCCCGGGTATTGCCGCTGGCTCTATCTTTACCTTCTCACTCACACTGGGCGATTTTATCGTCCCGCAGCTGGTTGGCCCGCCAGGATATTTTATCGGCAATATGGTTTATTCCCAGCAGGGGGCGATTGGCAATATGCCGATGGCGGCGGCATTCACCCTGGTGCCGATTGTTCTCATCGCACTGTACCTGGCGTTCGTGAAACGTCTGGGAGCGTTCGATGCACTCTGAACGCGCACCGTTTTTCCTCAAACTGGCGGCCTGGGGCGGCGTGGTTTTCCTACATTTTCCCATCCTGATTATCGCCGCATATGCGTTTAACACTGAAGATGCGGCGTTTAGTTTTCCACCGCAGGGCCTGACGCTGCGCTGGTTTAGCGTGGCAGCACAGCGTAGTGATATTCTTGATGCCGTGACACTGTCACTTAAAGTAGCGGCGCTGGCGACATTAATGGCGCTGGTGTTAGGGACGCTGGCAGCTGCCGCGCTGTGGCGACGAGACTTTTTCGGCAAAAACGCCATTTCGCTGTTACTGCTGCTGCCCATTGCGTTGCCGGGCATTGTCACTGGTCTGGCGCTATTAACCGCTTTTAAAACCATCAATCTGGAGCCGGGATTTTTCACCATCGTGGTCGGTCATGCGACTTTTTGCGTAGTGGTGGTGTTTAACAATGTCATCGCCCGTTTTCGCCGCACCTCGTGGAGTCTGGTTGAGGCGTCAATGGATCTTGGGGCCAATGGCTGGCAAACCTTCCGCTACGTAGTGTTGCCGAATCTCAGTTCGGCGTTACTGGCAGGAGGAATGCTGGCGTTTGCCTTGTCGTTCGATGAAATCATCGTTACGACCTTTACGGCAGGTCATGAACGAACGTTACCGTTGTGGTTGCTCAATCAGCTTGGGCGACCGCGTGATGTACCGGTAACTAACGTGGTGGCACTGCTGGTTATGTTGGTAACAACCTTGCCGATCCTGGGGGCCTGGTGGCTAACCCGCGAAGGCGACAATGGTCAATAACCACTGATACAGGAATATGCTATGCAACATAAGTTACTGATTAACGGAGAACTGGTTAGCGGCGAAGGGGAAAAACAGCCTGTCTATAATCCGGCAACGGGGGACGTTTTACTGGAAATTGCCGAGGCATCCGCAGAGCAGGTCGATGCTGCTGTGCGCGCGGCAGATGCAGCATTTGCCGAATGGGGGCAAACCACGCCGAAAGTGCGTGCGGAATGTCTGCTGAAACTGGCTGATGTTATCGAAGAAAATGGTCAGGTTTTTGCCGAACTGGAGTCCCGTAATTGTGGCAAACCGCTGCATAGTGCGTTCAATGATGAAATCCCGGCGATTGTCGATGTTTTTCGCTTTTTCGCGGGTGCGGCGCGCTGTCTGAATGGTCTGGCGGCAGGTGAATATCTTGAAGGTCATACTTCGATGATCCGTCGCGATCCGTTGGGGGTCGTGGCTTCTATCGCACCGTGGAATTATCCGCTGATGATGGCCGCGTGGAAACTTGCTCCGGCGCTGGCGGCAGGGAACTGCGTAGTGCTTAAACCATCAGAAATTACCCCGCTGACCGCGTTGAAGTTGGCAGAGCTGGCGAAAGATATCTTCCCGGCAGGCGTGATTAACATACTGTTTGGCAGAGGCAAAACGGTGGGTGATCCGCTGACCGGTCATCCCAAAGTGCGGATGGTGTCGCTGACGGGCTCTATCGCCACCGGCGAGCACATCATCAGCCATACCGCGTCGTCCATTAAGCGTACTCATATGGAACTTGGTGGCAAAGCGCCAGTGATTGTTTTTGATGATGCGGATATTGAAGCAGTGGTCGAAGGTGTACGTACATTTGGCTATTACAATGCTGGACAGGATTGTACTGCGGCTTGTCGGATCTACGCGCAAAAAGGCATTTACGATACGCTGGTGGAAAAACTGGGTGCTGCGGTGGCAACGTTAAAATCTGGTGCGCCAGATGACGAGTCTACGGAGCTTGGACCTTTAAGCTCGCTGGCGCATCTCGAACGCGTCAGCAAGGCAGTAGAAGAGGCGAAAGCGACAGGGCACATCAAAGTGATCACTGGCGGTGAAAAGCGCAAGGGTAATGGCTATTACTATGCGCCGACGCTGCTGGCTGGCGCATTACAGGACGATGCCATCGTGCAAAAAGAGGTATTTGGTCCAGTAGTGAGTGTTACGCCCTTCGACAACGAAGAACAGGTGGTGAACTGGGCGAATGACAGCCAGTACGGACTTGCATCTTCGGTATGGACGAAAGATGTGGGCAGGGCGCATCGCGTCAGCGCACGGCTGCAATATGGTTGTACCTGGGTCAATACCCATTTCATGCTGGTAAGTGAAATGCCGCACGGTGGGCAGAAACTTTCTGGTTACGGCAAGGATATGTCACTTTATGGGCTGGAGGATTACACCGTCGTCCGCCACGTCATGGTTAAACATTAAGGATAATATTGCAGATCGTAAGAGTATGAGATGATCTTGCGTACTGTCAGAGCACTGATTTCTCTGACAGTACGTGCTGCGTGCAAAATCACTACATCAAATAAACCAGCCAAATCTCATAGAGATAAGAGTAAACAAACCAACAGCAGCAAAGACATTTATCAGTACTACAGTTCTACTGGAAACATTCATTTTTGCCACCTTTTATCATTGCCCCTATGTGTATAGTACGGGTTAAGAAAATCCGCAATAATACTCATTCTGAAGATGGATAAGGGCAAGTTGCTGTTTGATGATTTTTTCTCAAACTGGTGAAAAAACTTGATGCACGTCAAAAAATGACGCATATTTGCGCGCGTTTTATTCATCTGGCTGGACGCCCGTACATGTCTCTCTATCAACATATGCTTGTTTTTTATGCGGTTATGGCAGCAATCTCATTTCTTATCACCTGGTTTCTTTCTCACGATAAGAAACGCATCCGTTTCTTAAGCGCCTTTCTGGTGGGGGCAACATGGCCGATGAGTTTCCCGGTGGCGCTGTTGTTTTCACTGTTTTAAATCTTACTCACTGGCTTGACGGCACCACGCAGACTTATATCATTTGGGTGAATCGATAAATTTCACAAGTGGCTAAGGAGAAAGTATGTCGCATCTGGATGAAGTCATCGCGCGCGTGGATGCCGCGATTGAAGAGAGCGTCATTGCCCATATGAACGAATTATTAATCGCCCTGAGCGATGACGCGGAGTTAAGTCGGGAAGATCGCTACACCCAGCAGCAACGTCTGCGCACAGCGATCGCCCATCACGGTCGCAAGCATAAAGAAGATATGGAAGCGCGCCATGAACAGTTAACCAAAGGCGGCACCATCCTGTGATTAAAATGAGCGTCTGGCTACCAACCAGGCGCCAACCACAAGTAAAATTGCGCCACAAATTGGGCCGAACAACGCCCGTAGTGGTACGCCATGACTGCGGAAGATATCCAGAACCAGACCGCCAATCAGCTGACTGGCGACCAGTACTGCAATAGTTGTCGCCGCTCCCACATTCTGATATCCGCTGATACTGGCGAAGACAAAAAACGATCCCAGCAAGCCAGGTATAAGTGTCCACCAGCGCACGCTGGACACCAGTTCGCCAAACCCCGCCATGCCTTGTTTAAACCATAAAATAGAAACAAAGAGCACAATCCCCACCAGTGAGTTCAGCAACATGGCGATGAGAATGGTAGAGGAGGTCTGGGTGATGCGCACCATCAGCGTGTTCTGGACAACCAGACCAATTCCGGCGGCAATCAAAAAAGCAAGGGTGAGCGACTGATTCATCCAATCGCGTCCGGTTCAGTGCGCTCGTCGAGTTGCAACTGCATAAATGTCAGATCCAGCCAACGACCAAATTTAGTGCCTACCTGCGGCATTTGCGCGGTGACGACAAATCCCAGCGACTGGTGGAGATGCAGCGAGGCCTGATTTTGCGATTCGATCCCGGCGACCATGACATGCTTCCCGCAATCCCGCGCTTCATCAATCAATCGGCTTAACAATTTACGCCCCAGACCTTTGCCCTGATGATCGGGATGGACATAAACCGAATGTTCCACGGTATGGCGAAAACCATCGAAACTACGCCAGTCGCCAAACGAGGCATATCCCGTCACTACGCCGTTTTCCTCGCTCACCAGCACTGGATAACCTGCTAAAGTCCGTGCTTCAAACCAGGCAATGCGGTTATCAGCATCCACCGTTTGGTCATTCCAGATAGCCGCCGTATACAACACGGCGTGGTTATAAATTTCCGCAATGGCAGCACAGTCGGCTTTGCGGGCAAAACGGATGGACATGTCTGGCCTCAATAAAATAATGATGATGATGTTATCAATACTATCGAAAACAGCCCGAAGCAACGGATTCCTCGATGAAATTATTGCGTGTTGCAGAGGGGATGTGACGGCTGCAAACAAAACCAATCCCGTGAGCCTGCTACTATTGATGGATTCATGCCAAAAGCACAGGAGAGCATTATGGGGCAACAAAAGCAGCGTAATCGACGTTGGGTTCTGGCCTCGCGTCCACATGGCGCACCTGTTCCGGAGAATTTCCGTCTTGAAGAAGATGATGTCGCCACACCGGGTGAAGGACAGGTGTTACTGCGCACAGTTTATTTGTCCCTGGACCCGTATATGCGTGGACGTATGAGCGATGAGCCATCTTATTCACCGCCTGTTGATATTGGCGGCGTGATGGTCGGCGGTACGGTGAGCCGTGTCGTGGAGTCGAATCATCCTGATTATCAGTCTGGCGACTGGGTGCTGGGCTACAGTGGATGGCAAGACTATGACATATCCAGTGGTGATGATCTGGTGAAACTTGGCGATCATCCGCAAAATCCATCGTGGTCGCTGGGTGTGCTAGGGATGCCAGGCTTTACCGCTTATATGGGCCTACTGGATATCGGTCAGCCTAAAGAGGGCGAAACGTTGGTGGTAGCTGCGGCGACAGGACCAGTGGGGGCGACGGTGGGGCAAATCGGCAAACTTAAAGGTTGCAGAGTGGTGGGGGTAGCCGGTGGCGCGGAAAAATGCCGCCATGCTACCGAGGTGTTAGGCTTCGATGTTTGTCTTGATCACCACGCGGATGATTTTGCCGAACAACTGGCGAAAGCGTGCCCAAAAGGTATTGATATCTATTATGAAAACGTGGGCGGTAAGGTATTCGATGCGGTGCTACCGTTACTTAATACATCTGCGCGCATTCCCGTCTGCGGATTAGTGAGCAGCTATAACGCTACAGAGCTACCACCCGGTCCGGATCGTTTACCTCTGTTGATGGCTACAGTGCTGAAAAAACGTATTCGCTTGCAAGGTTTTATTATCGCTCAGGATTATGGTCACCGCATCCATGAGTTTCAGAGGGAGATGGGGCAATGGGTGAAAGAGGATAAAATCCACTACCGCGAAGAAATTACTGACGGTTTAGAGAATGCGCCACAGACGTTTATCGGCCTGCTGAAGGGTAAAAACTTCGGCAAAGTGGTGATCCGCGTGGCGGGTGATGATTAAAGTTTCAACGGCGGCGTAAGCCGCCATAAAAATCCAGGCAAAAAGCTTATTTTCAGCTTTAATTAACTAACCACATCATTGTTCTGCTGCTAATAACAACAAAGGTGAGTGGTTTATGATTATTCACTTTAATACACCAGGTGAATTCCTTCTGCCATGCAGGCAGGGTTGGACAGAAAACACGCGAAGGAATTAAAATGCCTGGAACGGGAAAAATGAAACATGTCAGTTTGACTCTGCAGGTTGAGAACGACCTGAAACATCAGCTTAGTATTGGCGCATTAAAACCTGGCGCACGCCTGATTACTAAAAATCTGGCGGAGCAATTAGGTATGAGTATTACACCTGTGCGTGAAGCATTATTACGTCTGGTTTCGGTGAATGCGCTTTCTGTCGCACCTGCACAAGCATTTACAGTTCCGGAAGTGGGGAAACGTCAATTAGGGAAGGTGCGAATAAGCGGGGAAATTCTTCTCGGCTGACTCAGTCATTTCA
>OGEW01000368.1_pt1 | contig 16475 bp, 18 predicted proteins | sample 1570781 | NCBI WGS metagenome assembly OGEW01 (sample SAMEA2582047, study PRJEB24529) | metagenome | biome: Human gut stool | place: China | collected 2011 | reverse complement strand
AACAGCGTTCCTGGTGTTATGTGGTTGATTGTGTGTTTGCACTTCTTTACGTTTTGCTAAAAGGAAAAACAAAGAATGCTTATAATATAGCTGACGTCCGGTCGAATGTCAGTATCCGCGAATTTGCGGAAATGATAGCACTGAAAAGTGAACGAGAAGTAATTTTCGATTTACCGGATAATACCGGGAAGAATAAACCTATTATATCACAGGCGATATTTAATACTGAGAAAATAAATAAAATAGGCTGGTTCCCCCAATGGAAGCTTGAAGAAGGCGTTTCACATACACTTAATACTTTAATATCTGTTGATGGAACATATATATAAGTTGCTGCGCTCTTTTAAATGGGACTGTGCTAAATATCTCTACAAGAATACTCTGAACTTTAAAGTTAAGAGATTAAGACGAAAGAAAAATATAAGAGTTCTGTTTGCTGTGGCGGAGAGTGCTACCTGGAAAAGCGATTGTCTTTATAAAGCGATGGCGGAACATCCCAGATTTACTCCTTCTATTCTTGTTTTACCTGATGAACAGAAGGAAAAAACTCTGTTGAAAGAAGAAGTTGATTCATGTTTTAATTTATTTTGTAGAAAAGGGTATGCTTGTACTTATCCTTATCAAAATGGAAAACTGATTAATATTCGGAAGAAATTGAAACCGGATATCATTTTCTATCAAAAACCTTATACTTTTTATCCTAAGAGTCTTTTGTATTATAAAAATATGAATGCTTTATTTTGTTATACAAATTATGCTTTTCATAGCTTACTGACAGATTGGGCTAATGATAATGAATTCTTTAGATTGATGTGGCAGAATTATTATGAAAATGAGTCTGCTAATGTTGATTTGAAGAAAAAGTTTGCAGGGATATTCTCAAATATCGTAGTTACGGGCTTGCCTGTAACAGACTTATTTCTGACTGAGAAACATGAAGATAAGTGGAAAAAAACAGATAAGAGTCGTAAACGGATTATTTGGGCACCACATTTCTCAATATCTGATGGTGGCTGTTTGAACTATTCAACTTTCTTATCTATTGCGGAAGAACTGTTAGAATTTATAAAGAACACTCAATTACCTGTTCAGATGGCTTTTAAGCCTCATCCTTTGCTAAAGAGTCAACTATATAATTATTCTTCATGGGGGAAAGAGAAAACAGACGAGTATTATGCGGCATGGGAATTTCTGCCGAATGCTCAATTGGAGACCAATGAGTATGTTGATTTGTTTATGACTTCGGATGCCATGATTCATGATTGTGGCTCTTTTACGATTGAATATCATCATACATTGAAACCTGTAATGTATCTGGTCAATGGAAAAGAGCATACTGCAACGATGAATTCTTTTGCCAAGGCAGCCTATGACCTGCATTATAAGGGGCAGACTATCCAAGATATCCGGAATTTTATAGAATGTACAGTATTGGAAAACTCTGATTACTTACTAAAAAAAAGAAAAAACTTTTTTAAGTCGTACTTATTGCCGCCCCATAATCAGTCTGCCACAGAAAATATAATCCATGCTATTTTGGGAACAGGATATTATACCGAAAAAAAACAGAGGTGAATAGTGATATTCGTTCAATGGGCATTTCCGGTGTGAAATGGGCTTCTATAGGACGTTTCTCTTCGCAGGGAATAAGTTTTGTCCTGGGACTTATTTTGGCCCGTCTGCTTTTGCCTTCAGACTATGGTATGTTAGGAATGCTTGGAGTGTTTACTGCTTTTGCCGGTTCATTTATAGATTGTGGATTTGGTTCTGCTTTGATACGTAAGTTGGACCGTACAGAGATAGATTGTTCTACTGTTTTTTATTATAATCTGGGAGCGAGTTTATTGGTATACATGGTCATGTTTTTGGGAGCTCCTTTTATCGCGGACTTTTATAAGCAGCCTTTATTGACTAATGTAACCAGAATAGCCTGTCTGACAATACCGATAGGTGCTCTATGTTCAGTTCATAGTAATCTTTTGTATTGTCAGTTGAGGTTCAGAGATATCGCGATAGGTAATATACTGGCCACTTTTTTTTCAGGAGGTATAGGATTATTATTAGCATATAATGGTTATGGAGTTTGGGCATTAGTATGTCAGGGAATTATTGCGTCTTTGGTAAATTGTTGCTATTTATGGAGAATTTCCTGCTGGAAACCATTGTGGATGTTTTCTACCAGCTCTTTTAAAGAATTGTTTGGTTATGGCAGTAAGTTAATGTTGTCTGGTTGGCTTAATACAATGTATTCTCAGTTGTCCCCGTTGATTATTGGACGGTTCTATTCTTCCTCCACTTTGGGTTACTATACCAGAGCGCAAAGTTACGTGGATTTCCCGAGTAGTAATATAATGGGAATTTTGCAGCAAGTCGTTTTTCCTGTTCTGTCGAGATTGCAGAATGAGGATGAACAGTTAATAGGAATTTATCGGAAATATATTAAAGTTTGTGCTATTTTTATTTTTTGTGGTATGACCATTTTGGCGGCACTGGCTAAACCTTTGATACTTCTTTTACTTACAGATAAGTGGTTGCCATCTGTCCCGATCATGATACTTTTATGTTTTTCTTTTATGTTCTCATTTGTGAATACAATAAATTTATCTCTTTTACAGATTAAAGGAAGATCGGATCTATTTTTGAAACTGGAGGTCGTGAAAAAAGCTATTTCTATAACAATGATTTTGTTGAGTGCATCTTGGGGAATTATGGCGATGTGCTGGTCTATGGTTCTATATCCCCAAATTGCTATTTTTATTAATACATATTATACTGGAAAGCTATTTCATTTAGGGTATCGGGAACAGCTGACAGATTTTCTACCTTATTTTTTTATGGCACTTTTATCCATCTTTGTCTATTGTTACACAGATTTTATTGGGCGGCTTAATGAGTTTATCTATTTATATATTACTATTGAAAATAAAGCGTGATGATATGTATCTGTTAATAGAGCATATGCTGTTAAGTTATTGTAAAAGAAAGATGGCGAGATGATATTCGGTTTTATTGCAAAAATATATAGGAAATATCAAGAATATATTCATCCTGGTATTTATGTTACGAGGCATGGTATTCTGTACAGAGAAAAAGATTGCCGATATAATGTATATCCGTTACAAAGATTAATTGTTGGTAAGGTATGGGTTGGAAACATTCCTTCACAGGAGAAAGGGCGGCTTATTCTTCATGCTAACTCGGAATTGATAGTAAAAGGGAATTTTGATATTATCGGTTCAACTGTAGTCGTATTGCCGGATGCTAAACTGATTTTAGGTTCCGGGTATATTAATTTCCATTCGAAGTTACATTGTTTTAATCACATAGAAATAGGAGAAAATGTTATCATTTCAGAGAATGTAATTATCCGGGATTCTGATAATCACCAGATAACGGGAGGAAATAGCATGTTTGCTCCTGTTATAATAAAGGATAATGCATGGATTGGTATGTCTGCTATCATTTTAAAAGGGGTGACGGTTGGTGAAGGTGCTATTGTTGCAGCAGGTTCTGTCGTGACTAAAGACGTACCGCTGCATACTATTGTCGCAGGAGTACCGGCAAGGGTAATTAAAAAAGATGTTTATTATACAATATTGTGAGAAACGAAACATTAGTATCTATCATCGTACCTGTCTATAATTCTGCGCAATATTTAAGGAAGTGCATAGATAGTATTTTGGCACAGTCATATACAGAATTTGAGCTTCTCTTAATAAATGATGGCAGTGAAGATCATTCGGGATTGATTTGCGATGATTATGCGCAAAGTGATAACCGGATACAAGTCTTTCATCAGGAAAATGCAGGCGTGAGTGCTGCGAGAAACTTGGGACTTGAAAAGCATACTGGTGAACATTTCCTTTTTATAGATTCAGATGACTACATACAAGAGAGGTATCTGGAAGAACTAATGAAATATGCATCATGCGATTTTGTTCAGTGTTCCTGCTGTTCTGTGGGCAATGACTATTTATTTGTTGATGGAAATTTCGAAGGGAGCGATGAAATAAAGCAATGTCTGTTGAAATATATTTATCCTGAATTTACGGTACCTTTCGGCAGATTGTATAAGTCATCCATACAAAGAAAGAATAAATTGTTTTTCGATACATATTTGTATTCAGGAGAGGATACTTTATGGGTAAGCCAATATTTATTGTGTGTTCACTCTTTGCGAGTATCCTCATATATTGGATATATCTATGTGCATCATGTAGGGGAACATTTGTCGCAAAAATCGATTTCATATGAGCATTTGGAATATACGTTACATAAACTGTTAATTTCTTATTCTGATCTTGAAAAACGATATGATTTCGATTTAACAGGTGTTCGTTATAGTGTCATTATTTATTTTTTTCATAGGTATATCGTATATATAGCAAACAGAAATTATACAGAAATCAGGAAAGAGTTAGAAAAGTCATGTGCTAACCCTTTGATTAAGGGGGTCTTTTATGATAAGAAATATCTCTTGAAAGGGAAAAAAATGAAATTGTTTAATTGGTTAGTATTACATGATATGTATAGTGTATTGGCTCTTTATGTAAAACGATGGAAGCGATATTTATGAGATCCGAGCTTTTGTCTGCTTTCGGATTCAGATTAATTTAATAAAAGAGACGTAGAATGGTGACTTTAAAAGAATACCTTAATTCGGATCGTATTGATTATTTTCCTTTTGGTTCAAAAGGATATATCATGGATTGGCTCTTGAGGACAGAACAATATTGGATTCGGAGATATATACGTGCACTTCGTAAAGAGGAATTTTATATGAACTATAAGAGAAATAAGATTTTGCAATATTATTTTTCTCGAAAGAAGAATCTTTTGGGTATCCGTCTTGGGTTCTTTATAAATGCAGGTTGTTTTGATATTGGTTTATCATTATGGGTCTATTATTGTAAATCCTAAATCCCGTATAGGTAAAAATTGTACGATTCATGGTAATTGCTGCATTGGAAGTAAAGGTACTTTTCCGGATGATTCTCCCGTTATTGGGAATAATGTTGATATTGGACAGAATGCGCAAATTCTGGGTGGAATATATATTGCAGACGGAGTGAAAATTGGAGCGGGAGCAGTTGTTACGAAATCGGTATTAGTTCCGGGAGTGACGGTAGTAGGGGTTCCGGCTCGTATTGTAGAGAAGTAATGAAGATATCAGTTATAACGATTAATTATAATAATGGTGAGCAACTGGAAGCTACCATTCAGTCAGTCGTATCTAATGTGACAGTATTAAGAGAGCTTTTGGGAGAGAAGGCTGAATACATTGTGATTGATGGTGGAAGCGTTGACTGTAGTGTTTCTGTGCTTCAAAAATATTCTGAATATATTTCTTATTGGATTAGTGAGAAAGATAAAGGTATTTATCATGCAATGAATAAAGGAATTTCTGTTGCACAGGGGGAGTATTGTTTTTTCCTTAATTCAGGTGATACCTTTTATGAAGATGATACACTGAAAAAAGCTCTTCTTTTCTTAAAGGAGGATTTTGTATGTGGAAATGCTGTTTTAAAATATGCGGGTGGTATAAATGAATGGAGTGCCCCAGAAATAGTAAATACATTGTTTTTTATGCAGCGTTTTTCCGTGTGTCATCAGTCTTTGTTTATTCGTACGGAACTACTTAAATCACATCCTTATAATGAAACATTAATGATAGTGGCCGACTATGAACAGATGTTTTATGAAATTGCTGTGAATCACAGGAGTTATAAAAAAATAGATTTGACTATCTGTTATTATGGATGTGATGGAGTCTCTTCTGATCACGAGAAAGCGTGGTGAGTAAACTAAAAATTGGCACCCGGAAGTATCGGCTTTTATTATCTTTGGCAAAATGTCTGACAAGTAGTCCTAAATATTGGGTGAGATAAATATATTTGTATGAAAAAGACCTCTGTTCCATTGGTAATTGCTTTTACTCCTGATTATTTTATTCCGGCAGCTACATGTCTCTACTCCATAATTACGAGTATGCAGGCGGAAGGAGAGTTACATGTCATTTGCTTATTAAGCGAGGAATTGCCTGAACGGTTAAAACTAAAAATACAACTAATAGGTGAGGGACGCACTTGTTATTCTTTTGTGAATCTTCAAGGAAAATTGCAGCATATATATATTGATCAAAAATATACGGAAGCGGCTTCTTATCGCTTGTTGTTACCGGATTTATTGCCAGAATATAAAAAAGTCATCTATATAGATTGTGATATTATTGTTCGTAATGATTTGGTTCAACTTTATCATTCCATTGATTTAGGAATGAATTATCTGGCAGCTGTGTTTGAAGCTTCTATGGATTTTCAGTTGGACCATCTGAAAACAATAGGATGTAATCCGAATGAGTATATTAATTCAGGATTTCTGATTATGAATCTGGAATTGATGCGGAAGGATAATATGGTTGAAAAATTTATAGAAGCTTCAAAGGTTGACTATTTGGAGTTTCCGGATCAGGATGTCCTTAATCAACTTTGTAAGGATCGAATATTAGCCTTGCCTCCCTATTATAATAGTATCAGGACTTTTTATCTGCCACAATATAAGAAATTCTTTTTGCAGAAGTATACAGAACAGGATTGGTTAGAGGTTCACCAGTACATTATACCGGGGCAAAGCCTTGGAATCAATTCACGGTGCAATTCCAGCTTTGGTGGCAATACTATGAACAATTGCCGGAGATTATTAAAAAGGAGTGGCAGGTTGATAAGAAGATTTATTTCTTATCTAAGCTTTATAGAACATCTTGCGGGACCTTTGTGGTAGATAAACTCCAGGCATTATATCGCAAAATGAAATATTAATGATGGAGAAAATGAAGTTAAAAGAACTAGTAAAGCAGTTTATTCCTATGAATTACTGGAATACCAGGCGTAAAGCATCTATCATTAGACAGCAAGGGAAAGTAGCCGACTTTTGGGCTCCTATTCTTAAAGCTTATTATAATGGTGAGATAGAAAGATACTCACTGAAGCCTAAAAAAAAGTTGGGTACTCAAAAAGTGATTTGGCAATACTGGGGACAGGGCATTGATAAAGATGAGTTACCCGAAATCATACAAATATGTTTTGATTCGGTTGACAGGAACAAAAATGATTATCAAGTGATTCGCCTGACGGATATAACTATATCTGAGTATATAGACTTGCCGGATTTTGTTTGGAGAAAGCGTGAGTATGTACAGTTTACCCGTACATTCTTTTCTGATTTGCTTCGTGTAGCCTTATTGAGCACTTATGGTGGTGTATGGTTGGATGCTACTATTTTACTCACTGGAAGTATTCCGGCTGTCTATGAGAAGACTGATTTTTTTATGTATCAGCGCTCTGATGAAGAGAAGAACAAGAAGTACTGGGAAAATGTTTATGCTTATTATTTTGGCTGGGAACCTAATTTTAAGGTGCGAATGTTGTCTAGTATCCTTTTTGCTCAAAAAGAGAGCGAGATTATTTCAACTCTAACCGATCTTCTGCTTTATTTTTGGAAAACTCAAGACTCGCTGCCTGATTATTTTTGTTTTCAGATTCTATTTAATGAATTAGTAGCCAACTACCGGCCTGCTGAAAATTGTCCGATAGTAAACGATTGCATTCCGCACATCATACAAACAAAAATAAATGGAACTTATGATGATGTGTCATTTGAAGAAGCCTTGGAGCTAAGCAATATTCACAAAATGACTTATTTTGATGCTGCTGCAATGATACGTCTCAAGATGGTGTTACGATTAGCCCGAAATGCTTGACTACAGTATGAAACATGCATATTTGATAATGGCTCACCACGAGTTTGAGGTTTTAGGGAAGTTGGTTCAGGCCCTTGATGATGAACGAAATGATATCTATATTCATTTTGATAAAAAGGTGAAAAACTATCCATTGCTTAAGACAAAGTATACAAATTTGTATATTCTGCAAAAGCGGACAGACATCCGTTGGGGGCACATTTCACAGATAAAGGCGGAGTATGCTCTGTTTGAGGCTGCTTTTATGCAGGATCGATATGATTATTATCATTTGCTTTCCGGGGTACATTTGCCTCTGAAGTCCCAAAGCTATATTCATCATTTTTTTGAAGGTCTAAAAGATAAGGAAGTATTGGTGCATGTCCCAAACTCAGATTATCAGACGCACCTTAAAATGCGGAGATATAACTTCTTTACGAAGAATTTTATGCATAAGGTTCTTTTTATAAGAAGAATAAATCAGCTATTGTGGAGAGTATGTATTCGTATTCAAAAAGAATTGCATATATGTCGGAATCGGAATCAATCATATACTAATGCGGCTAATTGGGTGAGTATAACAGGTAAATGTATAGGTTATTTATTGCAGATTAAAAAAGATGTATTGCGAAAATATCGTTTTACTTTATGTGGGGATGAGTTTTTTATCCCCTCGGAATTGGGTAAATCGTATTTAAAAGATCGTATATACTATGATGATAAACTATTGAAATGTGATTTTGATGGTGGTTCCAATCCTCGTATATATCATTTGGGAGACTATGATGAATTAATCAGTTCGGGTTGTCTGTTTGCTCGGAAGTTTAGCTATACGGATATGCATATTGTTGACAAAATATTGATTCATATCACCGCTGATCAAGAATAATGAAACATGCCTATTTGATTATAGCTCATAATGAGTTTGAAATTCTGAAACGACTGATACAGGCTCTTGATGATGAACGAAATGATATCTATATCCATTTTGACCGAAAGCTGAATCACTATCCGGATTGCCGGACATCGTATGCTAAACTTACTTTTTTAGAGGAACGTATGGATGTCCGTTGGGGAGATATAAGTGTAGTAGATGCAGAATTTGCATTGTTCGATGAAGCTTATCGACGTGGGGAATATAGTTATTATCATTTGTTATCGGGTGTTGATATGCCTCTTAAAACACAGAACTATATTCATCGTTTTTTTGAAAAAAATGCGGGAAAAGAGTTTGTTGGCTACTATCAGGGAAATATATCCAAAGAAATTGACCGTAAAGTTTGTAGATGGCATTTGTTCCCCAAAAGTTTTAAGGAAACTGAAGGCGGCTTGGCTGTAACAAAGCGTGTTTTACGTGCAGGATGTGGGATTCGGCGGAATAAGGATATTAATTTCAGAAAAGGTACTCAATGGCTAAGTATTAGTAACGAGCTTGTTGGTTATTTGTTGCAGCAGCAAAAAGAGGTACGAAGAGTTTATACCCATACTTTTTGTGCGGACGAAATATTTGTGCAGACTATTTGCTGGAATTCTTCTTTTCGCGACAGAGTCTACGATATGCACGATGAAGGACACGGTTGTTTGCGGATGATTGGGTGGAAAGATAACCAGCTGGAAGAGTGGAAAGAAAAAGACTTTGAAATATTGATGAATTCGGAAGCATTGTTTGCCCGGAAATTTAGTATACGGCATATCGAAGTTGTTGATCAAATTCTGAATGAAATCAGTAAATGAAAGAAAACCTTGAGAAAAGACAATCGGAAGTGATTGCAGCTATGAGATTTCCGTTGATGGTATTGTTGCTTTTTGCCCATGTGCTTCCCATGACATCAATCCCTATAGAGATGAATTTCTCAGAAATGAATGTATATCATCTTTTTTCAGAAGGCATATCTCATAATTTGTCCCGGATACGCAATCCTTTATTCTTTTTCTTCTCTGGTTTCTTCTTCTTTCGCAAACTAGAGAAATGGAGTCTTGATTTTTATCATCTTCAATTAAAAAAGAGAGTAATAAGCCTTTTGCTTCCTTATTTATTATGGAATATACTTATGATATTGGCTGTCTATATAAAGAATTATGCGTTTATTTTTCTTTTTTCAATGGAACCGGGGGAGGAACTACAGGAAGTCAGGAATAATTCTTTGTATATGTTGTTTTGGCATACTCCTGTGAACTATCCTTTGTGGTTTTTGCGTGATTTGATTTGTATGTCTGCGTTGTCTCCATTATTCTATGCTTTCTTCAAGTATCTGAAAATATATGGATTACTTATTCTGCTCGCTCTGTATTTATCTGTTTGGGAAACAAATATTGCAGGACTGAGTATGACAGCTATTATGTTTTTCGGAGCAGGTTCCTATATGGGAATTTATAAAAAGAATGTTCTGGCGTTTTGTTCGAAGTTCCGGTATGTGACAGCAATAATCACTCTCATGTTTTTATGTTGCGCTATCATTTGTAATGGGAGGGAGCTTCATGCGTATATTGTTAGAATATATATATTGTTTGGCATAATAACAGCTTTCAATTTGATGGACTGGTTAATAGATAAGGAAAGTTGGAAGAATCTGTTTTGTAAATTATCGGCTACAGTCTTTTTTATTTATGCAGCCCACGAAATATACATCATTAACTGGACAAAGGGCTTCTTCTCCCGTACTTCTCTTGCAGACTCCGGAGGAGGATTAATGCTTAGTTATTTACTAATACCTTTTATTACTTTAGGTGTTTGTCTCGGTCTCTATTATTTTTTGAATAGAATGGCCCCCAATATGCTTGCTTTGCTGGTTGGAGGACGAATGAAAACTCAAATTATAAGAAACAGCAAATGAATATTGGAAATATAACTATTTCAGTGATCATTCCTGTATACAATGCGTCAGTAACTTTGCCTCATTGTCTGGAATCCTTGCATAAACAGACTTATAGAAATTTGGAGCTTTTATTTGTGGATGATTGTAGTACAGATGAAAGTTTGTATATACTAACATCTTATGCGGAACAATTTGCAGAGATCGATTTTACAATCAGAATATTACAACATGAACGAAACCGAGGTGTAGCGGCGGCACGTAATACGGCCCTGAAGTGTGCTACCGGAGATTATATTTATTATGTAGATGCGGATGATTCTATAGAACCGCACACATTGGAATGTCTGGTCAATGAAATCAATCACAAAGGACTGGATATAGTGGGGCACGAGTGGTACTTGACTTTCAATTCCAATGCACGCTATATGAAGCAGCCGGCATATACTACTTCCGTTGAGGCATTACGAAAAATGATGGGTGGGGTAATGCGGTGGAATTTATGGCTTTTTCTGGTTCGTCGTTCTCTTTATGTAGAGAATGATATTCGTTTTACAGAAGGTTTGAATATGGGTGAAGATATGATGGTGATGATGAAATTGTTTATCTGTGCCGGGAAGGTTGGCATTGTTCATCGTCCTTTTTACCATTATAGACAAAGTAATCCGGAATCACTGACAAAGATTTATTCACAAGAGCATATAATACAAGTAGCAAATAACGTATATGAGGTGGAAAAATATGTAAATGCTTCCGCATATGCGGATTCATTAATAGAGTTTATTCCTTTTCTTAAGTTGAATATAAAGTTGCCTCTTCTTATAACAGATGATAAATCGCATTATGAACAATGGCTGGAATGTTTTCCTGAGGCAAACTGCTATGTCATGAATAACAAACTTCTTCCTTTAAGAACACGGATTATACAGTGGATGGCGGTAAAACGATATTTCATTTTGTTGAGGTTATATTATCGGACGGTATTTAAGCTGGTTTATGGTATTATTTATAAATAATATAGTTGGAGAATGGTGCGTTTATTGACTATGTTATTGATATCAATGGTTGTGAGTGGCTATTATTTTCCATTCAGTTTTTCTGTCTTACCGCAACTGAACACTAAAATGGCATTAGCGATGTTAGGTATTGCTTTGGTAGCTTATCAGGGATTTCAAAAACATCGGATTACTTTTTCGAGAGATTTGCTGGGTGCTATTGTCTTTGCTTTTATTTTCTCATTTATCTGCTTTGTTGCTGCTGACTATAATCATACAGATGATTATTCTTATGTCACTTACTTCGTGTCCTTTTTTACGTGGTTGGGAGGTGCATATGTGGTTTGTTATGTTATTCGCGCATTTCACGGTAAGGCGACATTAAATTTGCTCATAGCCTATTCGGCTTTTGTATGCGTGTCTCAGTGTATATTGGCAATTTTAATCGATAGATTCTCGGCATTCCGGGCTTTGGTAGATACCTATATCTCTCAAGGGCAAGAGTTTTTTCAGGAAGTGGGAAGATTGTATGGTATCGGTGCGGCATTGGATCCTGCCGGTGTAAGGTTTTCTATTGTGCTTCTTTTGATAGTCTATCTTCTCTGTGAGGATGAGGGTGTAAAGCAGGTTAGGTGGAAAACTTTTGCCTGTTTATTCGCTTTTTTCGTGATTGCTGTTATCGGTAATATGATTTCTCGTACTACATCTGTCGGATTATTCCTGGGAATAGTATATTTAATATGCTCTACAGGTATTTTCCGTTTGGTAATCAAGGGTCGTTATATCAGGCTTTATTCTATTTTAGGAGGAATGTTAATCGTATTTACGATGTTATCGGTCTATTTATATAATAACGATCCTTTTTTCTACAAGAATATCAGATTTGCCTTTGAAGCTTTCTTTAACTGGGTGGAAACGGGAGAACTAAGAACGGATTCAACGGACAAATTAAATACAATGATGTGGGTTTGGCCGGAAGATGTTAAAAGTTGGATAATTGGCACAGGCTTGTTTGCTAATTTTGTGTATAGCACAGATATTGGCTATTGCCGTTTTATTTTGTATTGCGGTTTAATTGGCTTCGGAACTTTTGTTTTGTTTTTTGTGTATAATGCCTGTGTGTTTGCATGGAAGTTCCCTTCTTTCCGGCTTTTTTCTTTCGTTCTTTTATCATTGAGTTTCATTATCTGGATGAAAGTAGCTACTGATCTATTTTTTATTTATGCTTTATTTTATTGTCTGGACTGGAAAATGGAACCAGTTCTTATAGAAGAATGAAAATCGTTTACTGTATAGCCGGAACCTACAATTCCGGAGGAATGGAACGGGTATTGGCAAATAAAGCCAATTATCTGGTCAGTCATGGATATGAAGTTGTTATTATTACTACAGATCAACGTGAAAAGCAATCCTTTTTCGAACTGGACCAACGTATCAACTGCTGTGACTTGAGAATCAACTATGAAGAAAATAACGGGAAGTCATTTCTTAATAAGTTAGCCAATTATTCTTTCAAACAGTGGAAACATCGGAAGAGGCTGACGGCTTGTCTGAAACAACTTAAGGCTGACATTGTGGTTTCTATGTTCTGCAATGATGCTTCTTTTCTATGGAAGATTGAGCCGGATGGATGAAAGAACCGTGAGGAAATACGATCGTTTTGTAGTACTGACTGCCGAGGATAAGGCATATTGGGGAAATCTGTCCAATATGATAGTGATCCCCAATGCATTGAGTCATTCTACAACAGAACTTCATCTTTCTCCCCTTACAGCCCGAAAAGTGATTGCAATAGGGCGATATGGGTATCAGAAAGGGTTTGACTATTTGATAGAAGCATGGGAAATTATTCATTGTGCCCAACCTGCTTGGACACTGGATATAATTGGTGATGGAGAATGGACGGACCGTCTGCAACGACAAATTAAGAGAAAAAGGCTGAATCATTGTGTCTTTTTGAAACCACCGACCGGACAGATAGAAGAAGAGTACCGACAAGCCTCTTTGCTGGTACTGTCTTCTCGTTATGAGGGGTTGCCTATGGTATTATTAGAAGCACAGTCGTTCGGATTACCCATTGTTTCTTTTGCCTGTAAATGTGGCCCTGGAGATGTAATAACTGATGGTAAAAATGGTTTTTTGGTATCGGTAGGAAATCTTCCGATGTTAGCCGACAGGATAATGAGACTGATGGAAGATGAAGGTTTGCGTAAACGTATGGGAATGAATGCGTACCATAATTCAAAAACATTCTCGGAGGAACGAATTATGCAATGTTGGATTGATATGTTCGATAAGTTAGTATCACAAAGATGAGTAGCAAGCGAAAGACGATTGTTGTCTCAGCGGTTAGTTTACGTAAGGGAGGTACATTAACGATATTGCAAGATTGCTTATGTTATCTTTCTGCTTTGGCAGCCGACGGCAATTATCGGGTTATTGCATTGGTACATAAAAGAGAATTGGCTGACTATCCGCACATTGAATATATTGAAATGCCGGACGTTATCAAAGGGTGGGGACGACGTTTGTGGTGTGAATATGTGACAATGTATAAATTGTCACAAAAAATAATGCCTGTATATTTATGGCTGTCTCTTCATGATGCGACTCCAAGGGTGGTGGCTGAACGTCGGGTTGTCTATTGCCAGACTTCTTTCCCTTTTTATAAATGGAGTTGGAGGGATTTTCTGTTTGACTATAAGATTGTTCTATTTGCTTTATTTACCCGTTGGATTTATCGGATCAATGTGCATCGGAATACTTACCTGATTGTACAACAGGAATGGTTACGTTCCGGATTGAGCCGGATGTTGGGGGTAAAAAAAGAAAAGTTCATAGTAGCTCCTCCGGAACGTAAAGAGAATGATGTGATTGCAGAAATAGTAGAACTTTCCTGTTTTACATTCTTTTATGCTGCCACACCAGATTGCCATAAGAATTTTGAGCTGCTATGCGACGCTGCTTCTCTGTTGGAACAAGAGCTTGGAAAAGGAAGGTTCAAAGTGGTCTTGACTATTAGCGGACAAGAAAATAAATATGCACAGTGGTTATATAAAAAGTTCGGTTCGGTAAGTTCGATAGAGTTCGCAGGATTCATGAGCAGTTGATTGCCTTGTGTTTCCGTCAAAGGTGGAAACATGGGGATTACCCGTATCTGAATTTATGGCAACGGGTAAGCCGATGCTTCTAGCCGACCTTCCGTATGCTCACGAGACTGCCGCTGGAAGTATGCAAACTGCATTTTTTAAATTGTCGGACCCGGTTCAATTAATGAATCTGATGAAACGGTTATGTGAAGATGACTTTACTTTTCTAACGAGTATCGGTACTTCTGATAAACGTTTCTCATTCGCTTCATCCTGGCGGGAATTATTCGATTCTATATTAAATTAATTTTTTCAGTCCGGTACTATATATGCGGTAAGTGACAAACTAAACTTATGAAGAGTAAGAAATAGATATTTTATTAAAAATGAGAATACTACAAATAGGCAAATTCTATCCGATAAGGGGAGGGATAGAGAAAGTGATGTATGACATCACAATGGGACTGTCACAGAGACAGGTTTATTGTGATATGCTATGCGCCTCGGCCGAAAAACAGAAACCTGAGAATCTATTATTGAATGATTATGCACGTATACTATGTGTGTCCACCTGGAAAAAAGTGGCGGCTACTATGTTATCTCCGGCTATGATTTTCCGGTTGCGTAAAATAAACAAAGAATATGATATCATTCATATCCATCATCCGGATCCAATGGCATGTCTGGCATTATTCCTGTCTGGTTACAAAGGTCCGGTAGTCCTGCACTGGCATAGTGATATACTGAAACAGAAAATGTTGTTGAAGCTCTATTCACCATTACAAAATTGGTTGCTTCGAAGAGCAAAAGTAATTGTTGGCACCACCCCCGTTTATGTACAGGAATCTCCGTTTTTGGAAAACATACAGCGCAAAGTTATCAGTGTTCCTATCGGAATAGATGAAATGAAGCCGGTTCCCGGGCGGGTGGCACAAATAAAAGAAAGATATGCCGGAAAGAAAATCATATTCTCTTTGGGACGTCTGGTAGAGTACAAAGGCTATGAATATCTGATAAAGGCTTCTCAAAAGTTGAATGACGACTATATTATATTGATAGGTGGCAAAGGTCCCCTTCAAGAGTATTTGCAATCCTTGATTGATGAACTGGGAGTGAGGAAAAAAGTAAAACTGCTGGGATTTATAGATGACAAAGATCTGCCGGATTATTTCGGTGCCTGTGATCTGTTTTGTTTAAGTTCGATTTGGAAAACGGAGGCTTTTGGTATTGTACAGATTGAAGCAATGTCCTGTGGAAAGCCTGTGATTGCTATGAATATCCCGGAGTCCGGAGTCAGTTGGGTGAATATAAACAGGTTCTCCGGAATTAACGTAAAACCTGAAGATGCAGATGCATTGGCAGAGGCGATTACTGCTGTTCTGACAGATGAATGCCTGTATGAAGAGTTAGCAAGAGGAGCGCGAAGACGTTATGAGACTATGTTTACTAAAGAGCTAATGACAGAACTATGTCTGAATCTTTATTCGGGAGTATTGGACAGTTCTGAAACCGATTATCCGGCCAACAAAAAAGAATGAATTCCGAAAAGTTGTAATCAAAGAAAAACAAGCTATATGAAAAGAAATGTGTATGTGGGAGTACTTTTGACAGCGTTATTGATGACTTCTTGCATCAATACGAAAAGAATCGTTTATCTGGAGGATATGAAAGAATCGTTATCTTATCCGATGAATGCCCAACCGGAAATGAAGATTCAACGGGATGACCGGCTTAGTATTGTTGTCAGTTCACGGAATCCCGAACTGACGGTTCCTTTCAATATATCGACCGGAGGAAACTTTCAGGTAACTTCCAGTGGAGATGCAGCTACCGGTACCGA
>OGEW01000365.1_pt1 | contig 16630 bp, 20 predicted proteins | sample 1570781 | NCBI WGS metagenome assembly OGEW01 (sample SAMEA2582047, study PRJEB24529) | metagenome | biome: Human gut stool | place: China | collected 2011 | reverse complement strand
ACGCAACAAATACAAACAATATATTTTTAAAAAATAAAAAATTGATTTTATAAATAATAGAGAAAAATGATTTGAAAAAGAGAAGTTTGAAATTAAATCACATATACAGTATAATAAAAAATATTGATTAAATATTAATTTTGAAAAGTAAATTTAAAAAATCATTTAATTATATATCATTGAGGTGAAAAATGAAAAAAGCTAATTTAATGATAGTTGGAACTTCATCAGGAGCAGGAAAAAGTTTATTTGTTACTGCACTATGTAGAATTTTTTATAAGGATAAGTATAAAGTTTCTCCTTTTAAATCACAGAATATGGCACTTAATTCATATATTACAAAAGATGGAAAAGAAATGGGAAGAGCACAGGTTGTTCAGGCAGAAGCAAGTGGATTAGAACCTGATGTTAATATGAACCCTATACTTTTAAAACCATCAACTATGAATAAAATTCAAATAATAGTTTGTGGGAAATCTATCGGTAATATGTCAGGTGTTGAATACAATCAATATAAAAAAAATTTAATTCCTATTTTAAAAGAAACTTATTCTAAAATAGAAAATGAAAATGATATAGTTGTGATTGAAGGAGCAGGAAGTCCAGCAGAAATAAATATAAAGGAAGAAGATATTTCAAATTTTGCTATGGCAAGAATTGCAGATGCACCAGTAATTTTAGTTGCAGATATAGATAGAGGAGGAGTTTTTGCTTCAATCTATGGAACAATTATGCTTTTAAAAGAAGAAGACAGAAAAAGAATTAAAGGCATAGTTATAAATAAATTTAGAGGTAATAAAGAGGTTTTAAAATCTGGTTTTGACATAATAGAAAATTTGACAGAAGTTAAGACTTTAGGTGTTATACCTTATACAAATATAGATATTGAAGATGAAGATAGTCTAAGTGAAAAATATAAAAGTTTTAAATTAAATAAAAATTCAAATAAAATAAAAATTTCAGTGATAAAATTAAAACATATTTCAAATGTAACAGATATTGATGCCTTATCAATTTATGATGATGTTGAAATACAATTTGTAAGTGAAAGAAGTCAGATAGGAAATGAAGATTTAATAATAATTCCAGGTTCTAAAAATACCATAGATGATTTAAAATGGCTTAAAGAAAGTGGAATAGCAGAGGAAATCATAAAAAGAACTAGGACAGGAACCATCATTTTTGGTATTTGTGGAGGCTTTCAAATTTTAGGAAACAAGGTTAAAGACCCTTATCATATTGAGGGAGATATAGAAGAATTAAATGGTTTAGGACTTTTAGATTTAGAAACTATTATGGAAAATGAAAAAACTCTTGTTCAGTATAATGGAAAATTAGTTGTTGATAATGGAATTTTAAAAACTTTAAATAACTTTGAAATCAAAGGTTATGAAATTCATCAAGGTATTACACAAGGAAATGAGAAAAATTTAACTACTGATGATAGAACTATTTTTGTAAATAGAAATAATATTATTGCAACTTATTTACATGGAATTTTTGATAATAAAAATTTTACTGATGTTCTTTTAAATGAAATAAGGAGAAGAAAAGGTTTAGAAGAAGTTAATAATAATATTTCTTATGAGGAATACAAGCTAAAAGAGTTTGATAAGTTAGAGAAATTAGTCAGAGAAAATGTTGATATAGATGAAATATATAAAATTATAGGTTTAAAATAAATTAAAATTTTGTGGAGGTTAAAATGAGTATAAGTTTTTATGTAAAGAACAAGAAAAAATTTTTAGGTTATGAGAAAGTTTTAAATGTTGAAGAGGCATTGACTATATTGGATAAGGAGCTTAATACCTACAATACTGGAAATATTGATATCAATGATTTGTTATTATCTCCTGTTTCTAATTATCAGTGTCTTTTAATAGGTGAAGCTAAAGTAAGTGCAAGAGGATTTGAATTATCTTATGATAATAAGAATAAAGATTATGCTGTAAGGATTTTTACACCATCCTCTAGGGAAGATTGGCTTTTAGCTTTAGAATATATAAAAGCGTTGGCTAAAAAATTTGGTTCAGAAATTATAAATGAAAGAGGAGAAGTTTATACAGTTGATAATATTGACAAATTTAACTATGAAAGTGATATACTTTATGGAATAGAAGTAATTACATCAAATATGAAATCTGGAAAAACAGATAAGTATACTATTTTTGGTATAGATAGAGTTGTTTCTTTTAATCAAGAAATGTTAGATAAAATTAATAACTCAGATAGTCCTATTGATACTTTTTCAAATATAGTAAAAGAAATTCAATATCTAGATGCTTATTCAGCACATCAACAATTTTATAAAAATAAGGCAGATGGAAAAATTATAGGAGCTTATACTCTTACCCAAAATCTTAGAACAATTCTTCCTTACAAACCTAGTGTTGAATTTGAAAATTCAGATATTGTGAAAAATGATGAGGTTTCTTGTTGGAATATTGGTCTAGTAACTATTAATGGAGATGAAAATGATCCAAACAGTTATCAAGTTGCAGGGAATTTGAATTATGATGATTTTATAAAAAAATTACCAATAAATAAATATAAATTTATAGATGCCTCATATATTATGGTTGAACCATTAAGTAAAGAAGAAATTTTAGACTTATTAAAATAGTTTTTAATGGAGAATAAAAATGTTTAATTATTTTGCAGTAAAGTTTGGATTAGCTTATATTATAGATTTGATATTAGGTGACCCAAGATGGCTATATCACCCTGTTATCATAATAGGGAAGTTAATAAGTTTTTTAGAGAAATTTTTATATAAAGCTAAAAATAAAATATTTTCAGGAGCTATTTTAAATATTTTAACTTTAAGTGCAACTTTTATAGTTTCTCTATTTTTGGCAAGAATAGGATATGTTGTAGAAATATTTTTTCTTTATACAACACTTGCAACTAAAAGTTTAGCAGATGAAGGAAAAAAAGTTTATAGAATTTTAAAATCAGGAGATATTGAAAAAGCTAAAAAAGAATTATCATATCTTGTCAGTAGAGATACAATACTCTATCACTTGATAAAATTATTATGAGTGTAGTTGAAACAATAGCTGAAAATACAGTTGATGGGTTTATATCACCAGCATTCTTTGCCTTTGTTGGAAGTTTTTTTTCTATTGAACTATTTGGGAAAATGGTATCTCTTGCCTTACCTTTTGCTATGACATATAAGGCAATAAATACTTTAGATTCTATGGTTGGCTATAAGAATGAAAAATATATAGATTTTGGAAAAGTTTCTGCAAGAATTGATGATATAGCAAACTTTATCCCTGCAAGACTTACAGGTCTAATATTTGTACCTTTATCAAGTTTAATATTGGGGTATAATTTTAAAAATTCTTTAAAAATATTTTTTAGAGATAGAAAAAAACATTCAAGCCCAAACTCTGGGCAAAGTGAATCAGCATATGCAGGAGCATTAGGAATACAATTTGGTGGGAAAATTAGTTATTTTGGTAAAGATGATGAAAAACAAAAAATAGGAGATAAATTAAAAGACTTTGACTATGAAGATATTAAAAAAGCAGTAAATATATTATATATTGTGTCTCTTATAACAACTGTATTATTTATACTAATTAGTATTATTGGAGGTAAAAAATGAATAAAATTACTTGTATTTGTCTAGGTGTAAAAAACATGGAGAAAGCAATAAAATTTTATAGAGATGGTTTGGGATATAAGACAAATTGCAAAGAGAACAATCCACCAGTTTGTTTTTTTGATACACCAGGAACAAAGTTTGAATTATATCCACTGGATTTATTGGTAAAAGATATTGATGAGAGCAGTCTTAAAATTGGAAGTGGTTTTAGTGGATTTACCTTAGCATATAATGTTGGGAAAAAAGAAGATGTTGATAAAGTTATTGAATTAGTTAGAAATGCAGGAGGAAAAATTATTAAAGAACCTCAAAATGTTTTTTGGGGAGGCTATCATGCATATTTTTCTGATTTGGACAATTATTTTTGGGAAGTAGTATGGGGACCAGATTTTCAATTTGATGAAAATGGCTTACTAAAATTTTAATAAATTTGGAGTATTTATGAAAGACTTACATGGAGGGAATATTTATAAATTTCAAAGAGAAGGTAAGAATGATATTTTAGATTACAGTTCTAATATAAATCCCTTGGGAGTGCCACAAAAATTTATAGATATAGCAAAAGAAAATTTTGATAAATTGGTAAATTATCCCGACCCTTATTATATTGAATTAAGAAAAAAGATAGCAGAATTTAATTCAGTAAATATAGATAATATCATTGTTGGAAATGGAGCAACAGAAATACTTTTTCTTTATATAAGAGCTTTAAAACCTAAAAAAGTGTTAATATTAGCACCTTGTTTTGCAGAATATGAAAGAGCTTTAAAATCTGTTTCTGCAAAGATAGAGTATTTTGAGCTTAAAGAAAGTGATCATTTTTATCCTAATATAATAAATTTAAAAAAAGAAGTAGAAAATGATAATTATGATTTATTATTATTCTGTAATCCAAATAATCCAACAGGACAATTTATTAAATTAGAGGATATAAAAGAAATTGTAAAAACTTGTGAAAATAAAAATACTAAAATTTTTATAGATGAAGCTTTTATAGAATTTATAGAGAACTGGAAAGAAAAAACAGTTTCTTTATTAAAAAATAAAAATGTCTTTATAATGAGAGCTTTTACAAAATTTTTTGCTATACCTGGACTTAGGTTAGGTTATGGAATAGGTTTTAATGAGGATATTTTAAAAAAGATGTGGGAAGAAAAAGAGCCTTGGACAGTAAACACTTTTGCAAATCTTGCAGGGATTGTAATACTTGATGATAAAGAATATATTGAAAAATCTGAAAAATGGATTTTAGAAGAAAAGAAATTTATGTATAAAGAATTAAATGAATTTCAGTATATAAACGCATATAAAACAGAATGTAATTTTATTTTAATAAAAATATACAACATTAGTTCAGCAAGTTTAAGGGATAAGATGATAGAGAAAAATATATTAATAAGAGATGCCTCAAATTTTAAATTTTTGGACTATCATTTTGTTAGACTTGCAATTAAAAATAGAAAATCAAACTTAAAAATGTTAGAAGTATTAGCTGATATTATGGAATATAGAGGATAGAAAGGGGGAAGAAAAATGAAAGCATTTATGCTTGCTGGTGTAAGTAGTGGAATAGGAAAAACAACAATATCTATGGCATTGATGTCAGCTTTTAATAATGTTTCACCATTTAAGGTTGGACCTGATTATATAGATACTGGTTTTCACGAGTTTATAACTGGGAATAAAAGTTATAATTTAGATATATTCATGATGGGGGAACAAGGAGTTAAATATAGTTTCTATAAACACCATAAAAATATTTCAATAGTTGAAGGTGTCATGGGATTATATGATGGAATAGATAATTCTTTGGATAATAATAGTTCTGCACATATTGCAAGATTTTTAGGAATACCTGTTATTTTGGTTTTAGATGGTGTTGGAAAAAGTACAAGTATAGCAGCACAAGTTTTAGGTTATAAAATGCTTGATCCAAGGGTAAATATAGCAGGAGTAATTATAAATAAAGTATCAAGTGTTAAAACTTATGCAATATTCAAAGAAGCTATTGAAAATTATACTGGTGTTAAGTGTTTAGGTTTTGAAAAAAATGATAAATTAAATATTTCAAGTAGGCACTTAGGACTTTTACAAGCAAATGAAGTGGAGGATTTAAGAGAAAAATTATCTATTTTAAGAAATCAAGTATTAGAAAATATTGATTTAAAAGAAATAGAAAAAATTGCAACAGAACAAACTCGTACTGTAAACCTAAATAAAGATGAAATAGAGCCTCCGTTATATTTGTCATATTTAAAAGATAGATATGCTGGGAAGATTATTGCAATAGCACAAGATAGAGCATTTTCTTTTTATTACAATGATAATATAGAATTTTTAGAATATATTGGTTTTAAAGTAAGATATTTTTCTCCAATCAAAGATAGTAAAGTTCCTGAATGTGATGCTATTTATTTTGGAGGTGGTTACCCAGAAAATTTTGCAGAAGAATTATCAAATAATAAAGAAATGATTAATTCAATTAGAGAAAATTATGAGCAAGGCAAAAATATTTTAGCTGAATGTGGAGGTTTTATGTATCTAAGTAATGGCATAGAAGAAACAGATGGCAAGATATATCAAATGTGCGGTTTAGTACCTTGTGTAGTAAATATGACTAATAGATTAGATATTTCAAGATTTGGTTATATATCAATAAATAATAAAAATGATATTGAAGTTGCAAAAGGACATGAATTTCACTATTCAAAATTAAAAGCTGTATTAGAAGATACAAGAAAATTTAAAGCAGTAAAAAAAGATGGAAGAACTTGGGAATGTATATTTAATGAAAAGAATTTGTATGCAGGCTACCCACATATACATTTTTTTGGAAGTTATAAATTTATAGAAGAGGTATTTTAATGAAAAAAGAACTTTCACCACCTTTTAAAATAACAAATGAAATACTTAATTTTGTATATGAAATTGGAGAACTTGTTGGGAAAATAAGTGCAGAAAAAGAATTTGAAAAAAATTTAACTTTAAGAAGAGAAAATAGGATTAAAACTATTTATTCCTCATTAGCTATAGAGCAAAATACTTTGACACTTGAACAGGTTACTGATGTAATAAATGGAAAAAGAGTTTTAGCACCTCCAAAAGATATAAAAGAAGTTCAAAATGCTTATGAAATATATGAAAGAATTGATGAACTTAATGAAAACTCAGTAAAAGATTTATTGTTAGCACATAAAATAATGACAAGTGAGCTAATAAAAGAGAGTGGAAGATTTAGAAGTAAAAATGCAGGAGTATATCAAGGAGATAAATTAATACATATGGGAACTTTACCTGAATATATACCTGAATTAATAAATAATTTATTTTTATGGCTTAAAAATAGTAAAGAACATCCTTTAATAAAGGCAGCAGTTTTCCATTATGAATTTGAATTTATTCATCCATTCCAAGATGGAAATGGCAGAATAGGAAGACTGTGGCATAGTCTTATTCTCTCTAAATGGAAAAAGTTTTTTGCTTGGTTACCAATAGAAAGTTTAGTACAAAAATATCAAAAGGAATACTATATAGCAATAAATAATTCAAATAGAGATGGAGAATCCACAGAATTTATTTTATTTATGTTAAAAATTATAAAAGAAACTTTAATAGAATTAATTGAAATACAAAAAGTGACCGATAAAATGACCGATAAAATGACCGATAAAAATAGAGAGAGAATAAAATTAGTTATCAAATATTTAAGTCAAAATAATTCTATTAACAATAAAGAAGCACAAAACTTGTTAGATATTTCAGAATCAGCAGCAAAAAGATTTTTAAATAAATTGGTTAAAGAAAATATTTTAGAAGCTGTCGGAGAATATAAAGCAAGAAAATATATAAAAAAATAATAAAGAAATTAGAGGTGATAATAATGAGTTATATAAAAGTACCAGGAGATATAGAGAAAAGAAGTTTTGAAATTATTGAAGAAGAATTAGGAGATAAAGTGAAAAAATTCTCTGAAAGTGAATTACTTATAGTTAAAAGAATAGTCCATACCTCAGCAGATTTTGAATATGCTGATTTAATAGAATTTCAAAATAATGCAATAGAAAGTGGACTAAAAGCCTTAGAAAAAGGGTGTAAAATTTATTGTGATACAAATATGATAGTGAATGGACTTAGTAAACCTGCACTAGCTAAATATAACTGTTCTGCTTACTCATTAGTTTCTGATAAAGAAGTAATTGAAGAAGCTAAAAAAGAGGGGCTTACTCGTTCAATAGTTGGAATGAGAAAAGCAGGAAAAGACCCTGAAACAAAAATATTTATCTTAGGAAATGCACCTACTGCTTTATATCAATTAAAAGAAATGATAGAAAAAGGTGAGATAGAAAAACCTGCCTTAGTTATAGGAGTTCCTGTTGGTTTTGTTGGAGCAGCAGAATCAAAAGAAGAATTTAAAAAATTAGGTCTCCCTTATATCACAGTAAATGGTAGAAAAGGAGGAAGTACAATAGGTGTTGCTATACTTCATGGAATTATCTATCAAATATATAAAAGAGAAGGTTTTCACGCATAAACTCCTATAAATAAAAGGAGAAAAATGAAAATAATTAGTAAATTTAAAGATTTTTACGATTACAAAGTTGTAAAATATGGAGTAGATGAAAAATTAGTATATACTAGAAAAACTTATTATGACTACTATAAAATATTACATATAAATATACTTACAGATAAAAATGGAAGAGTTTCAATAGAAGATTTTAGTAATAATTTAAAAGAAAATATTAAATATTTTAAACACAATAATCATAATAAAGTGCTTATTGTTGGAGAAAAAATAGTACACTTATTTTTTACTGAAAATAAAGTATATACTCATTTTGATATAAAAAATCCTAAAGATATAGGTGGAGAAAAAATATATAGATATTGGGCTTATTATACTGATACAAAAGAAATTATTTTTAATGATGGAAAAAAGTTTGAGTTTTTTATAACCTTTAATGATATTTGGAATGATTTATTTTCTTATGATAGAAAAAGATTTTTATCATATTTGAATACCCCAAAAGATGATATTATTTTTAATGAGCCTATGATTTTAATAGAATATGTTGGTAAAGCTGATAGAAAAACTGCAAGATTTGATAATTCAATATATAAAATTACTTATAATCCAAATCTATCACAGATGGGAATATATTTTGATGAAGATTTTATATGGCAAAGTTTAGTTGAATTTTTATCTAATAAAAGAAGTGAAAAAGAAATTACCCCTGAGGTTTCTAATGAAAACAAAATACTGAGTAAAGGTTTTGATTTAAAAACTTCATTTAGACCTAATATGAAGAAGAAGTATAAGGGGGATATATGAAGATAATAAGTAAATTTAAGGATTTTTATGACTATAAAGTTGCAAAATATGGAATAGATGAAAAATTAGTTTATATTAGAAAAACTTATTGTGAGTATTTTCAAGTTTTGATTGGAAATATAAAAAATATAAATATAGATTATAGAATATCAGAAGATAATTTTAATAAAAATTTAAAAGATGATACAAAACCTATAAATGAAAAAAATATTCATAAGATACTTTTTATTGGGGAAAAATTAGTACATTTATTTTTTACTGAAAATGGTGTATACACTCATCTTGATATAAAAAATAAGGAAGATTTGAGGAAGTTGACTGACTTTGAATACAAAAAAGAAATTACTTTTAAAGATGGGAAGAAGTTTAATATTTACAGTAGATTTAGAGAGGATTGGGAGTATTTATTATCTTATAATAGAAAAAAATTAATAAATCTTGATATAGATAAAGATGATGTTATATTAAATGAACCATTGATTTTAATAGAACTTATTGGCACATCTAAAAATAATAGATATCTTTATACTTATAAATTTACTTATAACCCATATTTATCAAAGTTAGGTATATATATTGATGAAGATTTTATCTGGCAAAGTCTAGTTGAATTTTTATCTAATAAAAGAAGTGAAAAAGAGATTACACCTGAAGTTTCAAATGAGAATAAAATACTAAGTAAAGGTTTTGATTTAAAAACTTCATTTAGACCTAATATGAAGAAGAAAAAATAATAGAGAGAGGTTAAAAATGGAAGAAAAAGAACTAAAAAATGGCTATACAACAGGAACTTGTGCAGCAGCAGCAGTAAAAGTCGCTTTGGAAGCATTAATCTATGGTAAAAAAGCTAATGAAGTTGATATAACAACATTAAATTACACAAATTTAAAAATACCTGTACAAAAGTTAAGGGTTAGAAATAATTTTGCAAGTTGTGCCATACAAAAATATGCAGGAGATGACCCAGATGTTACTGATGGAATAAGTATTTGTGCTAAGGTACAATTAGTAAAAGAACTTCCAAAAGTTGACAGGGGTGCATACTATGATAATTGTATAATTGTTGGTGGTAGAGGAGTTGGACGTGTAACTAAAAAAGGTTTACAAATAGCAGTTGGAAAATCTGCAATAAATCCTGGACCTCAAAAAATGATAACTTCTGTTGTAAATGAAATTTTAGATGGCAGTGATGAAAAAGCTATAATAACAATCTATATTCCAGAAGGAAGAGCAAAGGCATTAAAAACATATAATCCTAAAATGGGAGTTATAGGTGGAATATCAGTTTTAGGTACAACTGGAATAGTTAAGGCTATGAGTGAAGAAGCATTAAAAAAATCTATGTTTGCAGAACTTAAAGTTATGAGAGAAGATAAAAATAGAGATTGGGTTATTTTTGCTTTTGGTAACTATGGAGAAAGACATTGTCAAAAAATTGGATTAGATACTGAACAGCTTATAATTATAAGTAACTTTGTTGGTTTTATGATAGAAAGTGCCGTGAAGTTAGGCTTCAAAAAAATTATAATGTTAGGACATATTGCAAAAGCTATCAAGGTAGCAGGTGGAATTTTTAATACTCATAGTAGAGTTGCAGATGGCAGAATGGAAACTATGGCAGCTTGTGCTTTTCTTGTTAATGAAAAGCCTGAAATAATTAGAAAAATTTTAGCTTCAAATACTATTGAAGAAGCTTGTGATTATATAGAAAATAAAGAAATTTATCATTTAATTGCAAATAGAGTTGCCTTTAAAATGCAAGAATATGCAAGAGCAGATATAGAAGTATCTGCTGTAATATTCTCATTTAAGGGAGAAACTATTGGAGAAAGTGATAACTATCAAAGAATGGTTGGTGAATGTGGTGCAATTAAGTAAAATAAATGTAGTAGGTTTAGGACCTGGGAATATAAAATACCTTTCTACTGCTGGAATTGATTGTATAAAAGAAGCAGAAATTATAATTGGAAGCACAAGGCAACTTTCAGATTTGAAAACTATTATTTCAAAGAAACAAGAAATATATATTTTAGGAAAATTAAATGAGCTTATAACTTATTTAAAAGAAAATGTAGAAAGAAAAATAACAATTATAGTTTCAGGCGATACAGGATATTATAGTCTAGTTCCTTATTTATCAAAAAATTTGTCTAAGGATATTTTAAATATCATTCCTAATATTTCATCTTATCAATATTTATTTTCAAAATTAGGAGAAAATTGGCAAAATTTTAGATTAGCAAGTGTACATGGTAGAGAATTTGACTATATTAAAAATATAAATGATGAAGATATTACAGGTTTAGTTTTGCTTACAGATGATATACATAATCCTTATGAAATAACAAAAAAATTATATGATAATGGAATTAGAAATTTAACTATTATAGTTGGAGAGAATTTATCTTATGATAATGAAAAAATAACTATATTAGAAATAGAAAATTATAAAAAATTAAATAGAAAATTTGATATGAATGTTTTAATTTTAAAGAAAGGAGAAAACTATGGAAAAAAATAAAGTAAAAATTTTATTTTTAGACAGAAATGCAGTGGGACCTTATGAATTAAAAGGGATATTTTCAAAGTATGGAGAATACACAGAGCTTAATCTTACAAATAATGATGATATAGCAAGTTATTTAAAAGATTATGATGTTGTAATTTTAAATAGAATTAGATTAGGTAAAAAAGAATTTGAAAAAGCTCCTCATTTATGAAGATGAATATTTCATAATGTCTGAGCAGATTATATTTTGGAGTACTGTATTTGTTGACTCTCTAAACTTACAATGACACTTTTGTTAAATGAATTAACAAGAGCAGAAAAATTAAGTCAAGAAGTAAAACAAAATAAGTGGGAAGAAATTTCTAACAAAATGGATAGATACTATCATGTAGATACAGAAGGTAAAGTTTTAGGAATTTTAGGACATGGCAATATAGGAAAAAGAGTAGAGCAATATGCTAAAAGTTTTGGTATGGAAGTTATGATTGCTAAAATTCCTGGAAGAGAATATACAGATAACTTAGAAAATAGATTTGAATTAGATGAAGTCTTAGAAAAATGCGATATATTTTCTATTCATGCACCATTGACTGATTTAACAAGAGATTTAATAAATTTAGATAGAATGAAAAAGATGAAAAAGTCTGCAATAATTTTAAATTTAGGAAGAGGTCCTATAATAAATGAAGATGATTTATATTATGCTTTGAAGAATAAAATAATTGCCTCAGCTGCAACTGATGTAATGACAACAGAACCTCCTAAAAATGATTGTAAATTACTTGAACTAGATAATTTTACAGTAACTCCACATTTAGCTTGGAAATCATTAAAAAGTGTGGAAAGACTTTTTGCTGCAATTGAAAATAACCTAAATTTATTTTTAGAAAATAAATTAGTAGGTTTAGAAAGTAAATAAGTTTTAAAAGAAAGGATAATTATGCACATATATGATAAAGATTTTACTCAAACAGAATTGCCAATGACAAAACAAGAAATAAGGGCAATTTCTATTGCTAAACTTATGTTAAAACCAAATTCAATTTTAATTGATGTTGGAGCAGGGACAGGGACAATAGGGATAGAAGCTGCAACTTATATACCACAAGGAAAAGTCTATGCAATAGAGAAGGAAGAAAAAGGTTTAGATACTATAAGACTAAATGCAGAAAAATTTAATCTTGACAATTTTGAATTAATCTATGGTAAAGCACCTGAGGCTATTCCAAATATTCCTTATGATAGAATGTTTATTGGTGGCTCAACTGGTGGAATAGAAGACATTATAAATCATTTTTTAACTTATGCAAGAGATGAAGCTATACTTGTTATTAATTGTATTACTCTTGAAACTCAATCTAAATCTTTGGAAATTTTAAAAGAAAAAGGTTTTAAAGATATTGAAATTATAACAGTTACTGTTGGCAGAGCAAAAAGGGTTGGACCTTATACTATGATGTTTGGAGAAAATCCTATTTGTATAATTAAAGTCATAAAAAGAAATAAGTAAAAACTCATTAAGTTTTTTCTAAATTATATTTATTTTTTTGGATTATATTCCTAAAAAATATAAAAACAAAAATTTTATGGATTATATTCCTTAAAATTATAAAAAATAAAAGTTTATGGATTTTATTCCTAAAAATTTGATTTTTTATAAAAAAGATTATATAATTTTAGAAAAGAAATGAGGTGTTACAATGATAAGAATAGATAGAAAAGAATATTTAGATTTTTTAATAAAATCAAAAGATAAACAGATAATAAAAGTTGTATCTGGTGTAAGAAGGTGTGGAAAATCCACTCTTTTTGAAATATATAAAGATTATTTACTTAAAAATGGAGTTGAGAAAATTCAAATAATATCTATCAATTTTGAAGATATGGATCATGAAGAACTTACAGATTATAAAAAACTTTATGAATATATAAAATCCAAAATGCTTACAGATAAAAAAAATTATATATTTTTAGATGAAATTCAACATGTAGATAAATTTGAAAAAGTTGTAGACAGTCTTTTTATAAAAGAAAATGTAGATTTGTATATAACAGGTTCTAATGCCTATTTTATGTCAAGTGAGCTAGCAACTCTTTTAAGTGGGCGTTATATAGAATTAAAAATGTTACCCTTATCTTTTAAAGAATACTATCAAGCTAAGTTAGAATATGAAAAATTAGAAAAAAAAGAAAATAGAACACTAAAAACTCTTATGCAATATTATAATGAATATATAGTTAATAGTTCATTTCCTTATACTTTGCAATTAAACAATAATCTAAAAAATATATATGAATATTTAAGTGGAATATATAATTCTGTACTTTTAAAAGATATAGTTGCAAGATTAAAAATTGCAGATGTTATGAGGCTTGAAAGTGTTGTTAAATATATATTTGATAATATAGGAAATTTAACTTCAATATCAAAGATTGCAAATACTTTAACTTCAATGGGAAGAAAAACTGATATAAAAACTATTGAAAAATATATAAAAGGGCTTGTTGATAGTCTACTTATATATGAAGTTAGTAGATATAATATAAAAGGTAAAGAATTTTTATCAACATTGTCAAAATACTATGTTTCAGACTTAGGGCTTAGACAAATGATTTTAGGTAATAGAAATATTGATATGGGTCATATCTTAGAAAATATAATTTATCTTGAATTACTTAGAAGAAAGTGCAATGTTTATGTTGGACAATTTGATAAAAATGAAATTGACTTTGTTGTTATCAATTCAAATGAAGTTGAATATTATCAGGTTGCTTTAACTGTCTTAGATGAGAATACTTTAAAAAGAGAGTTAGCTGCTTTTAAAAATATAAAAGATAACTACCCTAAATATTTAATAACATTAGATGATGTGTTGCCAAATACTGATTATGAAGGAATAAAAGTAGTTAATGTTTTGGAATGGCTATTAGAAGATTAGGTGAATGTATGAAATTAAAAAATTATTCTTTATTTACAATAATTTTACTTTTGATATTATCATTTACAACTTATTCAATGGAGAAAACAGAAGTTTTTAATATTGATAATGAATGGAATATTTTTTTACCAGAAGATTGGCAGATGGAAGGTAGAAGTCCTTATCAGCAATATTATTCTTTTTATCCAAATATTCCTTTTTATTCTATGATTAAAATATATAATTATGATATTGCAGAAAATCAAAATATAGATTTATTAGAAGATTTGAAGAAAAAATATCCTAACTCAAATATAAAAAAGAAAAAACTAAACTTAAATAAAATTAAAATAAAAAATACAAAAGTGGAAGCCTATGAATATTCTTTTGATGAAAATGGGACTAAATTATATGCTATTTCATATTTTATTTTAATAAAGGGAGATTTATTAATTGTTAATTTTTATTCAATTTCAGAGAAAGAAACTGAAAAGATGTTGGAGTATTTTTATAGTATTAAGAAAATAAATTAGTTAATAAATATATAAAAATTCTAAAAAATAGAAAATCTTAATTGAAAGGGTGAGCTTGTTGGGATTACAAATTAATAAAAATTTTGATGATAAATTAAAAGAAATTGAGTTTTATAAAAATTCAGAAACACATCAATTTATGTTACCTTATGTTGGATCTGACTATGAAGAATATAGAGTATTATTAGTTGCTGAAAGCCACTATCTTGGAAATGAAGAAGATAGAAAAAAGGTAGTTGATTTCCAAAAATGGTATGAAGGGAAAGAAAGTATTTCTTTATCCGAGCCAGGGCATATAAAAACAAGAGAAGTAGTAAATGCATGGTTTACTGATGGAAATGGACTTTTTAAAAGAATAGAAAAGGAACTAGAAAGTCTCAAAATTGACATAAAATATTTTTGGGAGAGAGTTTCTTTTATGAATTTTTTTATAGTTCCCTCAATAAATGGAAGTAGAGGAATATATAGCACAAAGGAAGTTGAAGAAAAATCCTTAAATAATTTTGAACAAGTAATTAAAATATTAAAACCTAATTATATACTATTTCTTAGTAAAAAAAGTTATTATATTTTTGCTGCTAGAAAATCAGATTATTTTAATATAACTGATACTTTTGATCATCCAGCTTCAATTTGGTGGTATAGAAAAAGAAAAGATGGAAGAAAATCAAAAGATAAATTCAAAGAAAAAATAGAAATAATTTTTAAAAGATAGAATATAAAAAAGTAATAAAAAATAACTAACAAATTTTAAGGCATAGGTACTGAAATAATAAATATAGAATTTTCAACTTAAATATTATAAAAATTGGAGGACAATTAAAATATGCAAATCATATTACTCATTTTAAAACTACTTGGGTTTTTAATTCCTGAGAAAAAGAAATTTTATATAGATGATAAATGGACAATAGAATTACCAGCTAACTGGGATATAACTTCTAAAGAGATTGAACTTGAAGTGGAAAGTGATAATCATCCTATTATTGAAACTATACTTTTTCAACCAGGTAGTTATTTAAGTATAAAAGCGTATTATCTTGATATTTCCAAAGATGATATATATAAGAAAGTTGAAGCTGATATTCCAGATATTTTAGCAGTATTTGAAAATATAATGAGTAAAGTAGAGAATAAAAAAGAATATAAGATACCAAATCATAAAAGCCCAAAGTTTAAATCTTATGAATATACTTATTATGAATATGATAAGAATTTTTATGCTATTACAACAGGAATTTTTATGAAAGGTCGCTTATTAAAAATTGATATAGCATCTACAATAAAAAAAGAAGTAGAAAAAGCAATATATTATCTATTTAGTATAAAAGAAGTAGAGCCAAAAGAGATGGAGTTTTTAAAAAAATTAAGAATTATAAAGAATAAATACAAATAATTAAGAGGAGAAATGATGACTAACAAATTTTATGGTATAGGTGTTGGAGTTGGAGACCCAGAAGAGATAACTTTAAAAGCAATAAACACCTTAAAAAAATTAGATGTAGTAATATTACCAGAAGCTAAAAAAGATGATGGTAGTGTTGCCTATGAAATAGCAAAACAATATATGAAAGAAGATGTGGAAAAGTTTTTTGTTGAATTTCCTATGTTAAAATCTCTTGAAGAAAGAGAAAATGCAAGAAAAGAAAATGCTAAAATAGTTCAAAAACTTTTAGATGAAGGGAAAAATGTTGGTTTCTTAACTATTGGAGATACTATGAC
>OGEW01000363.1_pt1 | contig 16668 bp, 15 predicted proteins | sample 1570781 | NCBI WGS metagenome assembly OGEW01 (sample SAMEA2582047, study PRJEB24529) | metagenome | biome: Human gut stool | place: China | collected 2011 | reverse complement strand
ATACCCTGCGCGCGCTGCTGGATAACAATATCGTGCCGGTCATTAATGAAAATGACGCCGTGGCGACCGCTGAAATTAAAGTCGGCGATAACGATAATCTTTCGGCGCTGGCGGCAATTCTCGCGGGCGCCGATAAACTGCTGCTGCTGACCGATCAGCAGGGGCTGTTCACCGCCGACCCGCGCAACAACCCGCAGGCCGAGCTGATTAAAGACGTTTACGGCATTGATGACGCCCTGCGCGCTATCGCGGGCGATAGCGTGTCGGGTTTAGGTACCGGCGGTATGGGCACCAAGCTGCAGGCCGCCGACGTCGCCTGCCGCGCGGGTATTGATACGATCATTGCCGCCGGTAGCCGCCCTGGCGTGATTGGCGACGTGATGGAGGGGGTTTCCGTAGGCACCCGCTTCCACGCCCAGGAGTCGCCGCTGGAAAACCGCAAACGCTGGATTTTCGGCGCGCCGCCGGCGGGCGAAATTACCGTTGACGCCGGTGCGACCCAGGCAATTCTTGAACGCGGCAGTTCCCTGCTGCCGAAAGGGATTAAAACCATCACCGGCAACTTCTCGCGCGGCGAAGTGATCCGCATCCGCAGCCTTGAAGGCCGCGATATCGCCCACGGCGTCAGCCGCTATAACAGCGATGCGCTGCGCCGTATCGCCGGGCAGCACTCGCAGCAGATCGATGCCATTCTGGGCTATGAATATGGCCCGGTCGCCGTCCACCGTGACGACATGATTATCCGTTAAGGAGCTGAAAATGCTGGAACAAATGGGCATTGCTGCCAAAGCGGCCTCGTACAAACTCGCGCAGCTTTCAAGCCGCGAAAAAAACCAGGTGCTGGAAAAGATTGCCGACTATCTTGAAGCGCAGACCGACGCGATCCTGCGGGCTAACGCTGAGGATCTGGCGGAAGCGCGCGCTAACGGTTTGAGCGAGGCGCTGCTCGATCGCCTGGCGCTTAACCCGGCGCGCCTGAGCGGGATTGCTCACGATGTTCGTCAGGTCTGCAACCTGGCGGACCCGGTTGGTCAGGTGATCGACGGCGGCCTGCTGGACAGCGGCCTGCGCATTGAGCGCCGCCGCGTGCCGCTGGGCGTGGTCGGCGTGATTTACGAAGCGCGCCCGAACGTGACCGTCGACGTCGCCTCTCTGTGCCTGAAAACCGGCAACGCGGCGATTCTGCGCGGCGGCAAAGAGACCTGGCGCACCAATGCCGCCACGGTGAAAGTGATTCAGCAGGCGCTGCAGGAGTGCGGCTTACCGGCAGCCACCGTCCAGGCGATTGAGAGTCCGGATCGGGCGCTGGTCGGCGAGATGCTGAAGATGGATAAGTATATCGATATGCTGATCCCGCGCGGCGGCGCAGGTTTGCATAAGCTGTGCCGCGAACAGTCGACGATTCCGGTGATCACCGGCGGGATCGGCGTTTGCCATATTTATATCGACCACTCGGCCGAAACGCTGCTGGTACATCAGGATATCGCCGAACGCTTCTTGCCCGCGCTGAGCAAGCAGATGGCGGAAAGCGGCGTCAGCCTGCACGCCGATGCGGCCTCCCTGCCCGCGCTGCAAAACGGCCCGGCCAGCGTAGAGCCGGTGAAAGCGGAGCAGTATGACAATGAGTACCTGTCGCTGGATCTGAACGTGAAGGTGGTGGCCGATCAGGATGAAGCGGTAGCGCATATTCGCGAGCACGGTACTCAGCATTCCGACGCCATCCTGACGCGCACCCTGGGCAACGCGAACCGCTTTATCAACGAGGTGGACTCCTCGGCAGTGTACGTCAACGCTTCTACCCGTTTTACCGACGGCGGCCAGTTCGGCCTCGGCGCGGAAGTGGCGGTCAGCACCCAGAAGCTGCACGCGCGCGGCCCGATGGGGCTGGAAGCCCTGACGACCTATAAGTGGATTGGTTTCGGCGACGATACCATTCGTGCTTAATGCGCATTGGGTGATGCAAAAGTAGCCGTTTGATTCACAAGGGCATTGACGCATCACCCACTTAGTTTTAACCTTCTATCCCGTGCTTACGCTCGTCAGCACGTCTTGCAGGGCCGATATAGCTCAGTTGGTAGAGCAGCGCATTCGTAATGCGAAGGTCGTAGGTTCGACTCCTATTATCGGCACCATCACTTAAAAATCATTATTAATCAATTCATTGAGATTAATGCTTCGCCTTTTATTCACCTATAAGAGTCGGTGAGTCATCGCTTATCTCTGTGAAATTGTCCATGAATCCGCCGATATCCAATACCACCTTCTAATATGATTTTTATCCATCAGGACATATGACAGAACTCGCTTTCAAGCACTCATGTTTCAGTTCCCTGTAACCGGTTCAAGAAAAGATTTCATGTTAATAACACCAGCATTATCACTTAAACAATCGGCATGCAGGCAACATCGTTTAGGCAAACAAAGGACCCTTGCAGTTGCATTGATCCTTTGCCGAGGACGAAAAGTATGTGATGTTTATCGATTAAATCTGCTAATGAAATCCTGTAAATCGTTTTCATTAATAGGTTCAGATATCAGGTTTCCCTGATAGCAGGATATACCGGCATCACTCAAAATCGTAACCTTCCCCGCCTCGTCGACCCCTTCAGCAACACAATACCGGTTGGTCAACTTGCAGTAATATGAGAGGCTTTTCACTAAAGCAATAGCTTCCACATCCTGACTCATAGCGTCAACAACACTCATATCCAGTTTGTAACCATTAAATTGAAATTTCCGAACTGGGAAAATAACGCTATTAGATGAAAAACAATCATCAAGGATAATGAAAAATCCTAGTTTTTGTAAATAAGACAGGTTTTTAATAGCTTGTTCATTTTGGTATAGATCGTTCTGTTCATTAATTTCCAATACGAATTTTTCTGTCCAGTCTGGAGAGAGCAACTTCTTTTTTGCCTTTTCCAGCATGCGTACGAGCCCCTCATACTGGATGCAACATTAATGGAGAAAAAATATTTCCCTTTATAAAAGTTAATATAGCTCACCGTTTTTTGTATTAAAAAAGCCGTGAGTATTATCCAAACATAAGTAGAGTGCAATTTTGGGAGAAAATCGACTGGCATCAGAACCTGACCGTTACTATACCATCTTATCAGAACCTCAAATCCCTCTAATTCATCCGTGCCCTTAGTTATAGGCTGTAATACAACAAATAACTCATTGCAATATAATGCATGCGCAAACTCTCGCTCAAATGGCGTCAGTGCGTTCAACATTTTGATACCCTCGATCTGCATCTCAGATTTTTCACGAAAACTCCAAAACAGAAAGGGGACTATCCCCACCATTTTCTTTATCCCAGATAATCTCTGGTTATAGACTGTTTTTTTACTTACTCCAAGCAGATCAGCCTGTGAGGTAACGCTATCTCCATTAAAAGCACTAGACATAACTTGTAACTCTTTTTTAGATAATCCATCTTTCTTACTTTGATTTAATATCCCCTCATCTTTTCCAAGAAAAAGGTCTTCGAAAACGGCAACATCTTGTATGAGTGGACACAGAGTCCTTTCGGGCAGTAAAATCTCAGAGAGCTTTTCACATGAGAGATCCGATGGTGCAATATGGATAGAAGAATGTGATATTTTACTTTTCACCACTTGCGATTTGATCACATTCCAAATCCAGAATGATGGAATCCGGCTAAGAATCAGAACCCAAAACATATACCTGGAGTTATTCATTAGAGACACTAAATATTTTAAAGTTGATAGCATCAAATAGGGTTCATCAGGAATAAATACGACTATGCGCTCATCCTTACCAATTTCTAATAATTGTGCATCATTCTGGTTTTCTACATCTAATATAGTAACATCCCTCGGATTATCAAGCATACCAAGCAACCCGCAGGTAGTCATTACACAAGGGGATAAAATATAATCAAAATGTCTATTCCGGACATATTTTATATCTTTAGCACACATCCTTGCCTCATAATTTGCTTTATAAGAAACATTCCTATAAAAATTAGTCATATCAAAATAAATATTTTGTAACTGAATCGATACATTTAAATGAAAATATCATGACAAAAATAAAAAACATAATATTCCATTGACTTCCCCCAAGGAAAACACAAGTGAGAAATTACGAAAAATTAATTTACAGATAATATCCCCATTGGAATAGATTCATCAAAAACTCTAAATTAATGATGATTTCTATGTCACTAAAAATAAAAAATTAACATTTAATTTCATTTTATTTACTTACAAAAAAGATAATAAACCCTCCTTTACATTAATTATAGAAATCCAGGCCAGCCATCAAAATACAAAAAAAAGATCCATCCCTGCCTAGGTGGGGATTACCTCTCTGGAATACAAAGATATTCATCGCGTCACGAATGAGTGTAATTTTCATTACATTCCTGACCGACAAAAGCAAGATTAAAACAAGGAGAATACAAGAATCACAACATTGTTAGTTATTTGCACTCAATCGCACAACCTCTGACCATTATGTGCAACAAAATAAAAATAACAAATTTTATAGTGACATTCACGTTTTTTAGGATTCTTCCCAAAGAAGAGCGGCTTGGTGATTCTTTTGGGAAGAATCTGATTTTATAAAAAAAACATCAAAAAAATTAAAGTAACCAATTTTGCAACATATAATGGACCGCATTATTTATAAAGATTGGTTTTAAGCGTTTCAATTCATAAGGAAAAAGCTAATTTTTCGTGTAGATTCATCGTCATAAAAATAATTGTAAGTAGTTGATTTAAAAGACTTTAATAACCATAATGATTTTAATAATTTAAATAGCAGTACCGCAGGCTATAGAAGGACCAAATATCATATGTTATTCAGGTTTTCCATAGACTAACCGCACTCACTCAATATTAATTCACTCACTTTTTAATAATGCTCGAACTGTAAATAACTGCAAAGTACACCTGTCAGGAAAACAAAAGGAAATTCTATGAAAGTCAAACTGTTAGCTATCCCACTAGCGATATTAACCACATCAGCTTTAGCTGCATCCAATAACACCGTTCAGTTTCAGGGCGAAGTTAATGCGCAGACCTGTACGGTTAATATAAATGGCAACTCAACGGCACCTATCGTGTTGTTACCAACGGTATCAACCGCAGATCTTGACACTGCGGCAAAAACAGCTGGTGATACAAAATTTACGGTGAACGTGACGGATTGTGCCTCAAGTGCGGCCACCATCAAAACCGTCTTTGCTGGCAATAACGTGACAGCAGCTGGAAATTTAGGTAACACAGCAACTTCACCTGCCGCAAACAATGTATCCATCCAAATTGTCGACAGTGATGGTTCCACCCCGCTTTCATTTGTCAACGGTTCTACGGTAACGACAACTGCGTTTACCAAAGCGGAAAGTAGTACGACGGGTTCTCAGGAACTGACGGCCAGATACTACGCCGAATCAACGGGTGTTACTGCTGGTAAAGTTGTTGCATCTGCGCAGTACTCCATTTCATACCAATAATAAACAAAAAGGCACACATAATGTGTGCCTTTAAAGAAGACTATGATGATAAAATACCTGCTTCCATTCATATGTACCTTTTGCTTCTCAGTTGAAGCAAGTGTTGTCATGCAAGGAAACCGTGTCATCTATGATGCATCAAAATCTCAAAAACCGGTAACCTTTACCAACAACGATAGCTTTCCATATATTGTTCAGACGTGGGTATCCGCGGCCGAAAATACTACGGCATCAGAAGCTGGAGAGAGTCCTTTTGCTATTTCCCCGGCAGTATTCAAAATAAACCCTCATCAAGATCAAATCATTAGTCTTATCTACACAAACGCACAGAAGAAACTGTCGAAAGAACAAATTTTCTACCTGCATTTTACCCAAGTACCTTCTATACTTGAAGATGAACGTAACAAGAATAAACTGGTACTTATTGTTAACAGTGTTGTCAAGATTTTCTTGCGTCCCGACAACTTGCCAATCTCCTATGAGCAGATGTTCGATTTTGTTAATTATAAAATCACGAACGACTCTCACGGATGTAGTCTGATTATTAGCAACCAGTCTCCATATTATTTAAATAGTATCTCGCTAACTACAACCTTTGGCTCGGCAAATAAAGAGATACCGATGCAAATGATTGCACCAAACTCAACATTTTCGTTGCCGACTAACTGTAATAATACCCAGGTACAGAAAAGCATCAGCGTTAGTTATATCAATGACTACGGCGTTGTTCAAAAACATAAACTTAAAGAATAATAATTTATTTATGAAATACATGCCGGGTAAAACAGCATCAATATTGGTATTTTTAATATTGCCAATCTTTGCCTATGCTGATTCAAGTAGGGCAAATTCTAATGATAATAGCAGTGGCTATGTATTCGATACGACCCTTCTGAAAGGAAGTGGCCTGCCTGTTGATGACGTTATCAACTACGTATCTACTGATAAAATCAAACCCGGTAATTATTCGGTAGATGTGCAGCTAAATGGTCTTTTTTTATTTCATGATAATATTGTTTTTAAGATACACAATGGTTCAACGCAACCCTGTTTTTCAAGAAAACAGATACAGCTCATTCCATTGAAAAACAAGATAAAACAAGAACTCGGTGAATGTAACTTTTTACCTGACATTGTTCCCAACGTATCTATCAACACTGATATGCGAAAAAAGTTGGTCGAGATCGGTCTGCCAGAAATTGTTCTGGCAAAAGAGCCCAGGGGCTACGTTTCACCTGATGATTTAGATGACGGTGAAACTATGCTGCTATCTAACTACAGCATCAATCAATATTATTCTCGTTTCACTGAAGCGGGTTCCGGTAGTTACAAATCTACTTGGATAGGCTTAAATAACGCTATAAACTTTGGTAGATGGCAGCTACATCAACAAGGAACATGGTCACACAGCGATCCCGGTACAACGCAGTGGTCAACAAACCGCGCATATCTGCAGCGGGCAATTTTACCCATAAAAAGTAATTTGATTGTCGGTGATAACTACACCAGCGGTAGTTTTTTCTCAGGCTTTGCCTTTAGGGGAATATCTCTATCCTCCGATGACCGCATGCTGCCACAGTCACAACAAGGCTATGCACCGATTATCAGGGGAGTTGCCAAAAGTAATGCCAAAGTCACTATTAGTCAGGGGAAGGCTGTAATCTATGAAAGCACCGTACCACCTGGTAACTTCGAGATTAATGATCTTTATCCCGTGTCATACTCAGGCGATCTATCCGTCACGATAAAGGAAGCTGATGGTTCAGTGAATGTATTTACGGTCCCCTATGCAGCAGGACCAGAATCTGTGCGAGAAGGAATGTATAAATATTCCGCCATAGCCGGTCATTCTCGCTACGTTGGCGATAGCGATCCATTTGCTGAATTAACCGTACAGTACGGTCTTAGCAACAATATTACGACGAATTTTGGTAGTCGTATCGCTGAAGGTTATCTCTCCGGGGTGATGGGAGGCGTGTACTCCTCTGAATTAGGTGCATTCGGGCTTGATACCACCTTTTCGCAAGCAAACTTGCCAGATGGCGATCAAACAGGCTGGATGTTCCATGCAAGTTACAGCAAACGGATTGTGCCAACCAATACAACAATTGCTATTGCCGGTTACCGCTACTCAACAGCAGGCTATCGAGATCTGTCCGATGTTTTAGGCCTGCGTAAAGCCTGGACCGAGAATAATCTCAACTGGACATCAACAACTTTAAACCAATCCTCCCGATTTGAAATCTCCGTAACTCAGGATATGGATATATTGGGAAGTCTATGGGTATCAGGCTCGACACAAGCGTATCGGGATGGCCGAAGCAATGACAGACAATACCAGTTTGGATACAACAAACAATTCGCCAATGGTATTTCTTTCAATGCTTCTATTGCACGAACCCGCTACAGTGAAGCCCGAAATAATTACATTGATGGTGGCATTGGCTACGATAACTATATCAATAACTATTATTCATCCACTCAGCAAACGTTAAGTTCAGTCTCTATTTCCATCCCCCTTGGACGAAATCAACAAAATACTCTTAGTAGTACTTACACCCAGCAAAACGGAGTAGGATCTACGCTACAATCCACTTTGTCAGGTTTAATGAGCACAAACCAACCAATTAACTATGGTCTGACCTATGCACATGATTACGCTAATAATCAATCCGTTGGCGGGACATTACAAACCTCGACTTCCTTCGGTTCGGTTCAGGGAACGCTTTCCCACGCGAAAAGTTATTCTCAAGGCTCAGCAGGACTGCAAGGAGCAATCGTTCTTCACAAAGATGGAGTGACTCTTGGCCCATACCTGGGAGATACATTTGCCTTAATTGAAGCAAAAGGTGCTCAGGGCGCGAAGGTTGTCGGTAGCCAAAATACGACCGTCGACAGATTTGGCTTTGCATTGAGTCCTTCTATTGCGCCTTATCAGTATAATAACGTTGCCCTTGATTCGTCTGAAATCAATAAAAACGCAGAGATTGTTTCAGGAAGCCAGCGTATCGCACCGATGGTCGGAGCAATGGTAAGAGTCAAGTTCAGCATCTTGCATGGTTACCCGATGTTAATAAATATCAACTATAATAAACCGCTGCCGTTAGGCGCCACCGTTTATAATAATAAGGACAATCCTGTCGGAACCGTCGGACAAAATAATCAAGCATGGGTACGTAATGATAAACTTGAAGACAATTTAATCGTGAAATGGGGGAATAACTATTCCTGCAATTTACATTACCGTATTTCAGATGCAGATAAAGACGATCCAATAATAAAAACACAGGGAGAATGTAAATAATGATTCGCTCAAAATCATTTATATTGACATTATTGATGCTGCTCGGGTTACTTTCATTCACTCAGGCTCATGCAACCTGTACGCGAAAGTCATCTATCGATGCTGGCTGCGATAGTTGTGGTGTGGGGATTGGCCTCGGCAACGTCAACATTACCAGCAGCTACCTTCAACCCGTTGGCACGCCATTAGCGAGTACGGTATTCAGTATTACTACTGCAGTTAGGTATAGCAGTAGTGGAGCTGGAGATCTTGTTTTATATGAATGCGACGCAACTGACGCAGGAAATATCTATGAAGTTTTCGCAACAAACGGTGACGATCGTGTCGGTGGATACTTCGATCTGGGTAAGGATGATTCCCATGAGAACTATTTTGCCACCTATTTCCCCTACGTAGGTATAAAATTAACACATATTAATTCAGGACTTCCATTTACTCGCTACTGGCAGCAATATCCTATTACTAGCTACGCAACAGTGGGTAACAAAATACAAATTCGTGTTAAAGATTTTAGCGCTATTCGCGCAGATCTTATCAGAATAAGCAAACTGCCAGGGCAGGGGAAAAGTAACTACTGCGGTGGTTATGTTGCCAGCTCCCCTTATTCAGGAATGGCGTCACCAACAGGCACGTCTAGCTATACCTGCATACAACCAAATGGCTATGTCACTTTCAAAGGACCGGGTATTGCTAGCGATCCTATCGGTTCCGATTCTGCCGATAACTACACCACATGGGGGACAGGACGTTGGATCGCAATGGGAATGGGAACGTCACCTATATCTACTCTGACCCATACATCTACCTGCGTGGCCCGCAATGTAACGCCTTTAGTACTGCTGCCTACAATTAGCATTCAATCACTCAATAACGGTGGAACATCACAGGCAAATTTCACTGTGTCTATTGAGTGTGATAATGCCGCGGTCTCCGGAATTTCCTCCGGTAGTACAGCATTAGGACTGCAAGTGCCCTATGAAAGTTATTTAACGGCAAAGGAACTTGGGCTGGTAAACGCATCAGGCGGTGTCAGTTATTTACTTTCAGATGGCTATGGGACTAATTCTACAATTGCAACTGGCGTGGGTATTGCCCTAAGCAATACCTCAACCGGCACAGCGATGAATTTCTTAGGATGGGGAGTGTGTACTTCACTCGGTGCCCAAGCGGTAATGATGTGGGTTGGTATTCTGTTTTAAACGGTGCATCATCTATTGGTAGTGCGGCGTCAGGGTACACCAGTTATAATTCTGTATTCACTGCTACATTGAAGAAAATACCTGGCCAAACGGTGACTGCGGGAAAAGTCAGCGCTAAAGCTTACATCTGGGTGAGGGTTCAGTGATGGGTAAAACAATATTAATAATACTGTTCCTGCTTACGCCAATTAGCCATGCGGGGATGTTGATTGAAAAAACCAGAGTGATTTACCATGAAGGCGATAGCACTCAAAGCGTTAATATCATGAATATTAATCCATATCCAACATTTGTCCAGACATGGGTGGATTCAGGCGAGGTTAACAATTTCAAGCAGAGCGCTTCATCACCATTTGTTCTGATTCCTCCAATATTTAATTTACGCCCTAATGAAATAAAATCAGTTAGAGTTATATTTAATGGCCAAAAATTACCAACAGATAGAGAAAGCCTCTATTGGATAAATATTTATGAAGTTCCAGCCATCAAAGAAATACCTGGAATTGATAAATACTTACTAATGTCAATGAAAACACAACTAAAGCTTATTTATCGCCCAAAAAATCTTACTGGTAGCGTTAATGATGCAGGAAATTCAGTATCATGCTCACTCAAGCAGGATACTCATTTATCCTTGATTTGCCTTAATAATAGCGGTTATGTCTTATCTTATAATGGAATTATTGTTAATACCCAGGGAAGAAATTATAAAGCAACTGCCGATTTGGATCTGATGATAAAGCCATTTTCGGAGAGTTTTTTTTCACTTACACCGATTACAGCTGAACCAATAAAAAACACCAATACCATTGTATTCAAAATTATTAATGATGAAGGTGAGGTGGAAAAAATAACAAAAAGCATGTCTACTTTATAGTAAATAGCTGAAAATCCTAAAAAATTGATAAATCAATACCATCATTCTTGAGTATAATGAGCGTATACCAGACAAGACAATAAAAAGCAATAATGATCAAGGCAAGAGCAACGAGTATATTTACAAAAGGCATATCCCCTTCTGTAAAAAATAACCAGAAAGCATAAAAGAAGATAAGTACCGAGAAAGATATTGCGACTAGCGCACACGATGAAAGCAATGCTTGCATATTGTAGTCCTTTACCAAGAGTCATAATTATAACATGATGGTTATATAATGTCTTTTCATATCTTAAGTTATCACATGATACTTAAGCAGTATTGCACTTCTATCATTTCCAATAATTAAAAATCTTGATAGGATTCATCCTATTTAGGACAAAACGACCAATCAATATATTGAAATTGATGATGATTTATAATTAAATATAGTCTTTGACAAAGACGTCATTATTTATTAATTCAATTAAGGATATACTATGAAAAAACTAAGAACAGTACTAACCTGCCTGACATTCATCGGCGCTTTTTCGTCTTTCAGCACGTATGCTGCAAGTGAATTAAAAGGTTGTGTAGCTAAAGAACAGCAAATCCAACAGCAAATTGACTATGCAACTCAGCACGGTAATAAACACCGGATATCGGGTCTGGAAAAAGCCCTGAGCGAATTACGTCAAAACTGTACTGATGAAAAATTGACCCAGGAACGAAAAAATAAAATTTCTGAAAAAGAGAGAAAAGTTACCGAAAGAATGACTGAACTTAATCAAGCTAAAGAAACTGGTAACGCTGATAAGATAAATAAAAAAGAGAAAAAACTTCAGGAGGCTAAAAGTGAGCTCATTGAAGCACAAAGCGAACTGAATAAATAAATATAGATTCTGAAATAACACTTTCATTCGCTATACAAAAAAATTAGTGCCAGTTATCTGGCACTAATTTTCAGAATTTATCATCCAGATTCATTATTGAATTCTGCGTCTGAATCAATCCTTCAATCTCTTCAAGTCTATGATTAACTTTTATAGGCTCATGAATGTCTTTTATAAAAACAAGTGATTTGTCGCCATGGCTCTGAACCATTCTTATTTCCGTTATTCTGACTATTACGGTTTTGCCTGAGTAGTCCGTTAATTTTATCATTTTTAAATCATATCAACATTTATTATAAATAAATTATGTTCATTATCACTTTTATTTAAATTGGTTTAGATTTCAATACCAGAGCAGCCAATTCCTCTTCGCTCGCTGGTTGATGAAAGAAATAACCCTGAAAAAGTTCGATACCAAGCCGCTTCAACTTTTCGAAAGTAAAAACATCTTCCACACCTTCAGCAATACATCGCCTTCCTGTCAGCGAGCAATATCCTGATAGAGACGTAATTAACGCTATATCATCTTTACTTGTTAAAACATCATCAATGATGCTTTTATCCAGTTTATACCCATTAAAAGAAAATTTTCTGACAGGAAAAAAAACACTTCCTTCAGAAAAACAGTCATCCAAAAAAAGAATCATGCCCATTCCACTTAGCATATTAAGATTATTCTCTACATCACGTGATGTATAAAAATCTGATTTTTCAGAAAATTCAAGTACAAGCTGACTTTTCCATCGAGTATCTTTCAACTGACGACAAGCTTCTATACACATGTTAACCAGACCAGGGCAGCCAATCAAATCTGGATGTATATTAATAGAAAAAAAATAATCCCCCTCATACCTATTTATTCCATCGATGGCATTTTTGAGGCTCATAGCGGTAAGTAGCAACAGGATGCTTTCAGATTTAAGATCAGGAATGAATTCATTCGGGGGGATTACATACCCTTTTTGACGCCAGCGAGTGAGTATTTCGAAGCCACAAATTTCCCGTGATATATTTATTATTGGCTGATAAACCTGATAAACTTCCTGCATCTCTATACCGGTCACGAAGTCTTTTTCATAAGAAGACATTTCCGTTTGAGCCAATCTTGCCTTCCATCTTTTTGATGCCCCCGGAAGTTTCCCGGCAAGTTCAGCAGAATTCTCAACCATTTTCCTAAGCCCTGATTTTCTCTGATTGTATAAAGTTTTAGATGCTACATTTCTGTTTCTTTCAACAAGCGCGGTATCAGTACCGCTGAACAGGTCAAGAAGGACTTCAGTTTCGCGTGGGGTTAGTCCTTCATTACTCATTCCTCTTCTGTTAACAGTGAAACGATCTCTTGAGGTGAAAGGTAGGTTCTCTCTCACTCGAGTAAAATATTGTTCCAGCCGTTTTACACTCAATTTTGAGGAGATAATCTTCGCACTAAAAACAAATTTTTCCCCACCAGCCATTTGCAGTATATTTTGATGAAGCCAGGAACACGACACACCACTAATGAAAACGAAATCAGTATCTGGATGAACTTTTTTTATTCTCTCAGCTATGTAGATCAACATCAAAAGGAAATAAAAAGATTCCTTAGGTATATAAAATACATACAAACCAGAAGTATCAATTACGTCATCATCCTCAGAATGGGTAGTATCAACACTCGCATCGTTAAGTAATATAACTTTAGTCGCAACCCCTTGATTACTTATCAATTCCTTCAGGCCTGCCGCCGCCATAGCGCAAGGGGAAACAATATAAGCAACAGAATATTCTACTTTTGTTTGCTTAATCATAAACAAAATTTACGCCAATAATTGATTGAACACCACCGGCTGTAACCTGACCAGATGTACGAGCATAATTTGCCGTCAGTCCCAAACTTACCGATGAGGTGCCAACAGTCCCCAAAGAAACATTCTGGTTTGCTGGTATGGCGTTTCCATTGCGGAGCAATTGTATACCAACCCCAGAAGCAGTACTGGTTCCAGAATAGGTATTGAGAAATATATCGTTGCTGGTTGCGGTATTGCCAGATAGATAAAAAGAAAGACTCTGGTTAGAACCACAGTGAACTGTCAGAGGTACAGCAACCGCACTTCCAGGATACTCAGGGAGAGTCACTGCAACGTTGCGTGCTGATACATCGCAGCCACCCGTTGGAACTACAACGCTATTATTGGCGTACAGATTCCAGGTAAAAGTTGCTGTTCTGACATTGCCACCATTGGTTTTATCAGAGCCTACTTGATACATGACAAGAGAGGCAAACATCGTCCCGCTTTCGATCGCTATCCCTCCGGCAGCCGAGGCAGCTGAGGTCAGAGGTGTCAAGTAAAGCTGAGTGTTCCACGGAGTATAACTTCCCGATGTAAAATTATGTGTACCGGTAGCTGAATTTAGAGGAAAAGGATAGCTCGAACCATAATATCTCATTGTACCGGTAAAGTTTGTTAATACTCCACCATATGCCGATCCCTTCAGCATGCTGACATTATCATTTCGTGTATTCGGATTATCATTACGACAAAAAATAGAAGACGAAAGGTCGACAACCAAGTTTTGCCCTACCGCTACACTCGGCTGAAGGTTTACATACACATTCGCTGTAGCCGTCACTGCACCACTGTTAAGTGTATTTCCTGTAGCATCATAACAGGTAAATGCGCTGGCACAATTAATCCATGTCAGCTGGGCTACTGATGCAATAATAAAAACTCTCATGAAATATATTAAATGCATTTTCCCCTCACTGATATGTATAAGTCACACTAATTACAGATTCAATACTTCCCTGCGTAGCTCCACCATTCACGGATAGAGCCCTCACCTGTAGAGGAAAGTTGGCAGATAAAGTTGAATCATCAACTGACACTTGTGTTTTCGTACCATTATTCAAATCATTACCTGAAGAATCTTGCAGCTGCAGCTGGATATTGGTCGCGGTTCCCAAATTTTTATAATATCCCGTAGCGTCAGCATTACCGGAAAAAGTTGCGGTTACTGCGGATGTTCCAACGGGACAATTTGTCAGATTGAGTGAAACTTCATGCCACGCTGAAGACGAACCTGCTGATAATAAATTAAACGTATACAAGTCCCCTAAATAGACAGTGACATCCGATGTTGACACCGTGCAGGGTTTAGCCACAACGCTACCGTTGACCGTAATAGTTACATCAGCAGAAAATACAGGGCTAACAAATGCAAAAAGAAATGCAACTAAAAGACTATTGTTTATTTTCACACTCTGCATAATTACCTCAGCTTACTGGTATTCCAGAGTAAATGTTGCTGTACTGTTCGTTAATCCTGCAGCGACAGGCATATTTGATGCCATTAATCGCGCATAAAAATTAAGCGTGTTCGATGTATTTGCCGTCAGCGGGGTCCAGCTCAGGGCGCTGCTATCCGCATTTATTGCAATCTGATTTTTATCACTGTCCAGGATTTGAATTCCAACTCCTGAAGCCGCCGTACCTCCGGCATCTATCGCCAGCAAATTGGTATTATATGCATTAGCTATCCCGACAAAACCGACCTTAACGGCAATAACGGATGCGCCACATGGGGCCAGTTCAATGCTGAACGGAATTTCAGGTGTAGTGACTTTTCCGACAGCATAAAGTTGCTTTACCGCATTATTCATTAAGTCAACAGTTATATACTGGGATGAAGGAGCAACGGCACAGGTATTATCTTTTATATTACCCTTGATAGTTATAGTGCTGTCTGCCGCCAGAAGAGTACCCGGGATCATCGTCATTAATATCAGCACAACGGCAGACCACCGGTTAAATTTACCAGTCATGTTATCTCCTCAGCGGCATTCCGCACGATATTCACTGAGCGCCTTGTTCCGGCTTTCCTCAGGCAATGTATAATCCACGCGACACTGTGCATCCGGTGTATCCCCCCAGCTTGCCAGGAGTCGGCCGGTAAGCGGTAAACCGGTGAGATAAACCTGACCACCATCAGCAACGATACTTCCGCTGTTATTGTTTTCGGATGTCACAACCGCACCAAAGGGGACCGGTTTACCTTTAAACAACAAAGTCATCAGTACCTTCAGCCCCACTCTGGGCTCAAAACTGGCGCGCACAACTGCCCCGTGCGTCGGAACAACGCTCACCACGGCTTCATCTAAATCAACATTATCGGCAAGCGTGTTGGTATCCAGCGCAACACGGTTTTCACGATAATCTGAGGCATAGGGCAGTACGGCGTAACCACGCCAGTCCGTTTTTACCCCGGTCTGGTTCTGAATGTTCACATTACCGGCCCCCGGCGCTTTGACCAGAACAACGGTATCGTTCATTGGCTGGCTGAGCGTGAGTCCGTTAGCATGAGCCAGGACACCACCGCTGAGGCCGTAATAAAGCTGGCGATAACCATCGGTATGGCTATAGCCCACATTTGTATTGCCATAGGCACCGCGATAGTTCAGCGCGGCATAACCCGTGCCGGAAGATGCTCCCTGCCCGCCCCCAGCGTAGCCAGTCTGAACGCTGTAGCTCAGATCATGTGACGCGTTATAACTGGCGCTGGCGTGTCGCCAGACTGATTGACTATCGGAACGCATCCAGTGACTGAAAGGAATGTTGACATTCAGCGCCAGCATCTGATCATTGTTATCCTGCCAGGCATTTTTATTCAGGCTGTAGCTGAGCCCCCATGTGATATCCTGCACCACGGTATTCAGACCAATCTGTAATTGCTGGTCTGATTTATTCGTATCCCAATACGTCTGATGACTACCGTTAATATAAAGAGTGGACTGTCTTCCCAACTGCTGGGTCACGCTTAGCTGGACTTTCCCTCGCTTGTTATAGGACAGGTTGTAGTAGTCAGTAAATTTGGGTTTGATCTGAATAATTCCGTCCTGCGTGACAACGTTATAGCCGGACATCCGTTTGTATGCCGTATCTGCAAGGGTAAAA
>OGEW01000357.1_pt1 | contig 16776 bp, 16 predicted proteins | sample 1570781 | NCBI WGS metagenome assembly OGEW01 (sample SAMEA2582047, study PRJEB24529) | metagenome | biome: Human gut stool | place: China | collected 2011 | reverse complement strand
AAAGAAGAATTAAAAAAGTTTTCTAATGTTAGTGTTAATGGAAGAATTGACTATAAGGAAGCTTTAAGATATATGATACATGGAGATGTTCTTCTTGTTTTAGGAAACAAAAATTCTAAGCAAATACCTGCTAAAATATATGATTATTTAGGAACAAAGAATCTTATTATGGTTATATTAGGAGATGAAAATGATCCTATTAAGAATGTTGCAGCTAATAGTTAGTGAAAATAATTATGATGCTATAATAGATGACTTAAATAAATGTAGGGATTTAATAGATTCAGGTAAGAAATTTAAGGCAAATGAAGAATATGAATGGAGTAGTATAGGCAAAAAGCTAAATAATATACTAAAATTAAAATAGGCAATAAGACATGACGGAGGGGTAGACAATGAAAAACGAAAAGATTAAAGATTTTATAGAAGATTTAGGTTCAAGTTCATCAGCACCTGGTGGTGGGGCAGCAGCAGGTATTGTTGGAGCAGTAGGAGTTGCATTAACATCAATGGTTTATAGCTTAACTGTTGGTAAAAAAGCTTACGAAGCATTAAGTGAAGAAAATAAAAAGAAATTAGATGAAAATCTTGAAAATGCAAAAAAATCTTATAATGAAATGTTAGATTTCATGAACAAAGATGAGGAAGCTTTTACTGCATTAATGGATTGCTATAAGTTACCTAAGGAAACTTGTGAAGAGAAAAGCTTAAGAAGTGAAAAAATAGATGAATGTACTTTAGGGGCAATGATGGTTCCATTAGAATTAAGCAGAAAAGCCTTAAAGTTTTTTGATAATGTAAAATTTGCTGCTAAGTATGGAAATAAAAATTTAATTTCAGATGCTGTAGTAAGTGCTATAATGCTTAGTGCTTGTATAGATAGTTCTATAGTTAATGTAGAAATAAACTTAGGATTTTTAAAAGATAAAAACTTAGTTAAGAGTGTAAAAGAAGAAATTTTACATATAAGAAATGAAAGCAATAAATTAAAAGAAGAGATTTTAAAAGAAAGTGGTTTTCTTCAAAATTAAGTAAAAATAGAATAAAAATTATTAGATAAATAATAAGGGGTCTATATCAAAATGTAATAAAAAACTTATAAACATATTTCGAGAATTAATAGATTAAGCTAAATTTAGAGATTCTCTTCATACAATTTGTAAGTTTTATAAAAGTTATTTTGATATGGGCCCCATAATTGATTTAGTATTATTCTTTTTTAGGAGTTAAATCATTTAAGGATTTAAATTCATAACCATTAGATTTTAACTCTTTTAAAATTTCATCTAAAATAGCAGTATTAGTATCTGATACGGCATGAAGCAGAGCTATTTCACCATTATGAACTTTATCTAATATTTTTTTCTTAGCAGCTTCTTTAGAAGGTTGCTCATCAACTAACCAATCTTTATAAGCAAAACTCCAAAAAACAGAGGTATAACCAAGTTCTTCAGTGTAAGCTAAGGATTGTTCACTGTATTTACCCATTGGAGGTCTAAAGAATTTAGGCATTTCTTTTCCAGTAACTTTAGAGTATTCCTCTTCAACTTCAGTAAATTCCTTTGTAAATTTTTCTTTATCAAGTATTTTAGCCATAGATGGATGATGAGAAGTGTGATTACATACAAGATGGCCCTCTTCATCCATTCTTTTTATAAGGTCTGGATAGTCTTTTATATATGGTCTTGTTACAAAGAAGGCAGCAGGAACTTGATTTTCTTTTAATATATCAAGTATTTTTGCTGTATTACCATTTTCATATCCTTCATCAAAAGTAAGAAAAATTTCTTTCTTTGATGTGTCTCCACAATATACAACTTTATGATTGCTTATATAAGGAGTTTCTTTTGGCCCATGAGGAACACCTTCCTCTTTACTAAAAGAATAATACCAGTTAAATTCTTTTGTACAAGGGCTATTAAATTCTTTTGCACTTACTTTTGTGTTTAAAGTAATAGATAGAATCATCATTATTGAAAATAATAATGAAAAAACTTTCTTAATCATAAAATATCACCTCAAATTTAGTATGTGTTATATATTAGGATTAATTTGTATTTTTAAGTGGATAATTAGGAAACATAATACAGTTGTTGAAATATATATTAAGCTAGAGTATAATCATTAAGTATGAAATTAAATATAAGAAAGGGACGTGTACATAGATGAAATTAGGAATGGTTGGATTACCAAATGTTGGTAAAAGTACATTATTCAATGCTATTACAAAAGCAGGAGCTGAATCAGCAAACTATCCTTTCTGTACAATAGAACCAAACGTAGGTGTTGTAAGTGTACCAGATAAGAGATTAGATGTTTTAGAAAAAATATATAATACAAAGAAAAAAGTATATACTGCAATAGAGTTTTATGATATAGCAGGATTAGTTAAAGGTGCTAGTAAAGGTGAAGGATTAGGAAATAAATTCTTATCACACATAAGAGAAGTTGCAGCTATCGTTCATGTTGTAAGATGCTTTGACGATGAGAATGTTGTTCACGTAGAAGGTTCTGTAGATCCAATAAGAGATATAGAAACTATAAACTTAGAACTTATCTTTGCAGACTTAGATGTTCTTGAAAGAAGAATGGAAAAGACTATGAAGTTAGTAAGATCAGGTGATAAAACTGCTAAGTTTGAGTATGATGTAATGGAAAGATTAAAAGCTCACTTAGAAGCAAATAAACCAGCTAGAACTTTAGAAGCTACTGAAGATGAAGAAGCTTTCGTAAAAAGCTTATTCTTAATAACTTCAAAACCAGTTTTATATGCTTGTAACATATCAGAAGATGATATGATGGAAGGAAACTTAGATAATGAATATGTTCAAAAAGTTAGAGCATATGCTGAAACTGAGAATTCAGGAATCATGGTTGTTTGCGCTAAACTTGAAGAGGAATTATCAGGATTAGATGAAGAAGAAAAAGCTGAAATGTTATCTGAGTATGGATTAGAAGAATCAGGTCTTGATAAACTTATACAAGCAAGTTACAAATTATTAGGATTAATGAGTTACTTAACTGCAGGGGTACAAGAAGTTAGAGCTTGGACAATAAAACAAGGAACTAAAGCTCCACAAGCAGCAGGTAAAATTCACTCTGATATAGAAAGAGGATTCATAAGAGCTGAGGTTGTTTCTTATGATGATTTAGTAGAATGTGGTTCAGAAGCAGCTGCTAAAGAAAAAGGTGTTTACAGATTAGAAGGTAAAGAATACGTAATGAAAGATGGAGATATAGTTAACTTCAGATTCAACGTATAATATAAAAGAAAAAAATTATCATCAAATTTAAACAGTATTTTTAGACAAAAAAAGAGCTATTTGAAGTTTTCTTCAGATAGCTCTTTTTCTTTATGGCGGGAATATGTGGGAATCGAACCCACCCATGATGGTATTAGCACCATAACTGGGTTTTGAAGACCTGTAGAGACACCAGCCCCTATCTACTCCCATAATATTTTAAAATTTTACATCAAAATAAGTATAATGTCAAATTTTTTTCTAAGAATATTTTAATTATATAAACTTATAAATCCTGAATATTGAAAGGAATTTTTAATTTTTTATAGAATAATGTATAATAAAATATAATATATAATGGGAAAATGGTTGCAATAGCATTGTATTGTAGTGTAAATTAGTAAGAGGCATAATAATTTACATAATGTTTATAATAAATACGTTTAAAAATGTTTATTAATAAAATTAAGCATGATAAATTAAAGCTATTAAGCTATATTATACAGTATATAATATGATTGAGAAAATCAAATGATGATAAGTAATTAAAAATTTAAGGAGTATTTATATGGAATTTAAACACGTTTCGGTTTTGCTAGATGAGTGCATAAATGCTTTAAATATAAAAGAAGATGGTATATATGTAGACTGCACATTAGGTGGTGCAGGTCATTCAAGTGAAATAGTAAAAAGACTATCAAGTGATGGTAGATTAATAGGATTCGATCAAGACAAAGATGCTTTAAAAGCTGCTGGAGAAAGATTGAAAGACTATAAAAATGTTACATATGTTCATAGTAATTTCTATGCTATATATGATGTATTAACAGATTTAGGCATAGATGGAGTAGATGGTATCCTTATGGACTTAGGAGTTTCTTCTTATCAATTAGATAATGGAGAAAGAGGATTTAGTTATATGCAAGATGCTCCTTTAGATATGAGAATGAATAGAGAAAATGAATTCTCAGCATATGAAATAGTTAATACATATTCAGAAGAGGAATTATATAGAATAATCAAAGAATATGGAGAAGAAAAATTTGCTAAAAGAATAGCGAGTTTCATAGTTAAAAATAGAGAAGAGAAAAATATAGAAACTACTTTGGAATTAGTTGAGATAATTAAAGCCGCAATTCCAGCAAAGGCTAGAAGAGAAGGACCACATCCAGCTAAAAGAACATTCCAAGCTATAAGAATAGAAGTTAACAAGGAACTTGAAATTATAAGTAAGACTATTTTAGATGGAGTTAAGAAACTTAATAAAGGTGGAAGAATGGCAATAATAACATTCCACTCATTAGAAGATAGAATTGTTAAAAATACATTTAAAGAATTGGCTAATCCATGCACATGTCCAAGTGAGTTTCCTGTATGTGTTTGTAATAGAAAACCAGAAGTTAAGCTTATAAGCAGAAAACCTATTGAAGCTAGCAAGGAAGAGCTAGAATTTAATCCAAGAAGTAGAAGTGCTAAGTTAAGAATAATAGAAAAATTATAAGATGATATATTTAGATAGCTTTATTAGATTTTTAAGTAAGGGGAATAAAAATAATTGGAGAGGGATTGTAGATGATTGTAAAAGAGTTTGATTATAATGGTAGTTCAGCGCTTAAACCACAGAGAAAAGAACAAACTATACCAAGTAAAGAAACCTATGACAAGAAAAAGAAAAAAATCGAACAACAAAGAAGAAAAAAGCAAAAAGATAAAAAAATAAAAAAAAGTGTATATCAAATAGTACTTCTAATATTAGTTGTTGGTGGGATAACAATAAGTAGAGATGTAAAAGTTTATAAAACTCAGCAACAATTGGACTCATTAAATAAAGAAATAAATTCTGTTATAACGGAAAATGAAGCTTTGAAGGTTCAAATATTAAAGGCAAGTTCTTTAGACAAAATAGAGGAAACTGCTAAAAATAAATTAAAAATGATATTACCAACTAAGGAAAATATGATTAAGTTAGGCGAAAGCCAAGCTACTGAAGGTAAGCAATAGGGGAATAAATTAGGATGTACTTTTATTATTATTTTAAGAGTACATCCATAATTTTTTATAAGGGCTACAATTTTATAAATTTAATTTTAATTAGATAATATGATAAATTTAGTAGAACTTTAAAGTTTCATAAAGTGAATTTCAAAGAGGGAACTCAGTTTATTTAACTTACTACGGAGGGCTAAGGGTGAAAAAGAAGAAAAACAAAGGATTTAAAGATTATAAAATAACAAAATCGCTTAGATTTGGAAGAACATATTGGACCATGATAGTAGTATGGGGATTACTAGGAGTATTAACCTTAAGATTATCATACGTAATGATTTTTAAGCATAAAGAATATGGTTCAATGGCAGAAGAACAATGGAAAAATGAAATAAAGATAGGTGCTAAAAGAGGAGAAATACTAGATAGAAATGGAGCTCAATTAGCTGTTAGCGCTAATGTTTATAGAGTGGATTTAGATCTTAAAACTTTAAGAGAAGATACATTTACTAAAGATGATACAGATGATACAAAAAAAGAAAAGCTTAATAAAATTGCAGGGGAGCTAGGTACTGTTTTAGATATGCCTAAAGAAGAGGTATATGATAAGATAAATAGCACTTTACCATCAGGATTGCCAGCTACTTCTGTTACTTTAATTAGAAAGATAGAAAAAGATAAAGCTGATAGTGCTAAGAATTTAAAGATAAGAGGAGTAATAGTTTCACAGGATACAAAGAGATATTACCCAGATAATAATTTCTTAGCTCAAGTATTAGGAAGAGTTGATGCAGATGGTATAGGTCAAGGTGGTATAGAGCGTGAATATAATGTGGAGTTATCAGGTTTACCAGGAATGAGAATATCAGAAGTTGCAAGAAATAGTAGTGGAATACCTTATTCAAATTCTGAATTTGCAAAGCCTGTGGATGGTAAAGATGTCACACTAACCGTTGATGAAACTATACAATATTTTGCAGAAAAAGTTGCAGAAGAAGGAAAAAAAGAATATAAAGCAGATGGGGTTAGTATAATAGTTATGAATCCTAAAAATGGAGAAATATTAGCTATGGCTAATAAACCAGATTATAATCCTAATGAACCTTATAAAGGGTATGAAAATTTCCCTGGTAAAGATAAAACTGAAAAGATGGAAAATATGTGGAAAAATGATGCCGTATCAAATTCATTTGAGCCAGGATCTATATTTAAAATGGTAACATCTTCAGCTGCCGTACAAGAAGGGATAGCAGGTGGAAATGAAACATATTTTTGTCCAGGTGGAAAAAATGTATCTGGAACTTATATAAAATGTTGGAAGCCAGATGGGCATGGAACTGAAACTTTTGACCAGATATTAGAAAACTCTTGTAACGTTGGGTTTATGGACATAGGTCAAAAACTTGGAAAAGAAAAATTAAATGAATATATAGAAAAGTTTGGATTTGGTAAGCAGACAGGAATAGATTTACCTGGAGAAACAACAGGTATAGTATTGTCAAATGATAAAATAGGTCCAGTAGAACTTGCAACCATATCATTTGGTCAAACAGATAGTGCTAGTTCAGTTCAAATGATGGCAGCTATGAACACAATTGCTAATGGAGGAACATGGATACAACCTCATATAATGAAGGAAATAAGCCATGAAGATACAAGTGGAGCAAGAGTAGTGGATAAAACTTTTGTACCTAAAAAGATTGATAATATAATAGATCAAAAAACAGCTATGAGAGTTTCAGAGGCTCTAGAAAAAACTGTTCATTTTGGATCTCCTAAGAGAGCTTATATAGAGGGATATGGAATTGCAGGTAAAACTGGTACAGCTGAAAAGGTTAAGGCTAGTGGAGGATATGGTGCAGGGTATGTAGCGTCCTTTGCTGGATTTGCTCCATATAATGATCCACAAGTTTCAGTTTTAATATCTGTAGATAATCCAAAGGGGGAATACTTTGGAGGATTAGTAGCGGCACCATTAGCTCATGATTTATTTAGTGATATATTTAACTATATGGAATTAGATAGTTCAAAGATAGACAAAAATAAATCAAAAGAAGAGATTCTGCCAGAAGTTAGAGGTATGAGTTTAGATAAGGCTAAAGCTATTTTAGATAAAGATAATATAAAATATTCTGTAGAAGATGGTGGGAATTCTGTAGTTGATATGAATCCTAAGCCGGGATATACAATCAAAGAGGGAGATGAAATTAAACTTTACACTAAAACTACTTCAAATTATAATAAAGATGTTGTAGTACCAGATTTTAATGGACTTTCCATGGAAAAAGCAAAGGAAATTTTAAACAAAATTGGCTTAAAGGGTACTTTTGCAGGAGAGGGAGTTATTAAGGAACAAAGTGTAGCTCAAGGTGATGTAGTTAAAAGTGGTACATCAATAGAATTTAAATTAGATAAGAAATAATGATAGTTAAAAACTAGCATGTGAGTAATTTCACATGCTAGTATTTTGTGAATTTAACGCTTGTTTATTGCATAGTATTTAAGGAGTGAGAAAAATGATTCTTAAAAGTTTATTAAAGGGCTTAGATTATGAAGTTATAAAAGGTAATGAAGAGTCAAAAGTACAAAATATAAGATACGATAACAGAAAAATAGAACAAGGAGATGCCTTTGTTTGTGTAAAAGGCTTTAAAGTAGATGGACATTCCTTTATTGGTGATGCTATTAAAAAAGGAGCTAAGACATTAATAGTTCAAGAAGATGTAAGTGTTCAAGAAGACATAACAATAATAAAGGTTAGAGACACTAGAAAAGCCTTAGCAATAATGTCTTCAAATTATTTTGGAAATCCAAAGGATAAACTTAAAATAATAGGAATAACAGGAACTAATGGTAAAACCACTTCTGCTTTTATTATTAAATCTATCTTAGAAAAGGCAGGATTTATGACAGGTTTAATAGGAACCATAGCAAACTATATAGGAAATAAAAAAGTAGACGCAGTAAGAACTACACCAGAATCTTACGAGCTTCATGAGTTATTTAAAAATATGGTTGATGCTGGAGTAGAATATTGCGTTATGGAAGTTTCATCACACTCTCTAGAGTTAGATAGAGTATATGGAATTCAATTTGAAGAAGGAATTTTCACTAATTTAACTAGAGATCATTTAGATTTTCATAAAACCTTTGAAAACTATTATAATGCTAAATTTAAGCTTTTTGAAAGAAGTAATCATAGTATCATAAACTTAGATGATCTATATGGAACTAATATAGTTAAGGATATAGAAGAAAGAGGAGTAAAGACTAAGGTTTCTACTTTTTCAATTGAAAAAGAGTCAGACTTTAAGGCTTTTGAGATTAAAAGTCACTCAAATGGTTCAGAATTTAAGGTGAATTTAGAAGGTATAGAAGAATTTTCTATAAACATTCCTGGAGAATACAATATATATAACTCATTAGGATGTATAATATGTGCATATAACTTAAATATTCCAATGGATAAAATTAAAGAAGGATTAAGTGATGTGGTTATACCAGGAAGATGTGAGTTAGTAGCAAAGGAGAAAAATTTACCTTATAGCATAATAATAGATTATGCACACACACCAGATGGATTAGAGAATATTTTAAGTACAGTAAAGGCCTTTACTAAAAATAGAATGATTTCTGTATTTGGTTGTGGAGGGGATAGAGATAAGGTTAAGCGTCCTCAAATGGGTAAAATAGGATGTGAATTATCAGATATTGCAATAATTACTTCAGATAATCCAAGAAGTGAAGAGCCTATGGATATAATTAATGACATAGTAAAACCACTTAATTATGATAACTTTGTTATTGAAGTTAATAGAAAAGAAGCTATAAGAAAAGCAATGAATATGGCTTTAGAGGGAGACGTTATTGTTATAGCTGGTAAAGGACATGAAACATATCAAATACTAAAGGATGAAACAATACACTTTGATGAAAGAGAAGTTGTATATGATATTTTAGAAGGCAAGTAGAGGTGTTAAAAAATGCTAGAGTTAAATTTACAAGAGATTGTAAAAGCTACTAAGGGAGCTTTATTAAAAGAAGCTGATGTAAAAGAAATAAAGGCTGTATCAACAGATACAAGAAAAATTGAAGAAGGAACTATGTTTATTGCCTTAAAAGGTGAAATTTTTAATGGAAATAACTATGTTTTAGATGCCTTTGATAAAGGAGCTAAAATTGCTATAGTTGATGAAGTTAAATGTGACTTAAATGAGTTAAAAGAGGATGTGACTTTAATTAAGGTTGAAAATACTGGAAGAGCCTTAATGGATTTAGCTAAGTTTTATAGAGAAAAATTAGGATTAAAGGTTGTTGGTATTACTGGTTCAGCGGGAAAGACTTCTACTAAGGATTTAGTGGCTGCTGTTTTAAGTGATAAATATAAGGTTTTTAAAACAAAGGGAAACTTTAATAACGAAATAGGATTACCTCTAATGATATTAGAATTAGATAGCACATATGATGTGGCTATTTTAGAAATGGGAATGAGAGGTCTTGGACAAATTAAAGAGCTTGCAGAAATAGCATCACCTGATTTAGGTATTATAACTAATATAGGTATTTCTCACATAGAAATATTAAAAACTAGAGAAAACATATTAAAAGCTAAGATGGAAATAGCAACTTTCTTTGATAAAAACAATACCCTTGTTGTTTGTGGAAATGATGACTTTTTAGGAGCCTTACCTAGTGCTGAATATAAAATAGTTAAAACTGGAGTTGGAGAAAATTTTAAGATAGGAGCTAAAAATATAGCTTTAGAAGAACTTTCATCTAAATTTACAGTTTATGATGGAGAAAAAGAAGAAGAGTTTTCTTTAGATATGCCAGGAGAACATAATATAAGCAATCTAATGTTAGGAATTGCTATAGCAAAAGAATTAGGTGTTTCCTTTGAAGAAATGAAAAGGGGCTTAAAAAATATTGAAGCTACTTCAATGAGATTAGAGCTTATAAAAAAAGATGGATTTTCAATTTTAAATGATTGCTATAATTCAAGTCCAGTAGCTGTTAAATCAGCTATAGATGTTATGAAAAACATAGAAGGAAAGAGAAGAATAGCAGTTTTAGGAACAATGAGAGAACTAGGACATAAATCAGAGGAAGCTCATGAGGAAATAGGTAAATATGCAAAGGAGAATGGAATAGAAAAAGTACTTTGTTTTGGTGACTTCTCAGAAAATATTAAAGAAGGATATGGAGAAGGATGCACTGTATATGAAAATAAAGAAGAACTAATAAAAGATTTACTTAACATTATATGTGATGGAGATATTATATTAGTTAAGGCATCTAGAAGTTTAAAATTTGAAGAAATAACTAAAGCATTATTAGAAAAGTAAATGGAACTAAGGAGGTGAAGCTGCTTAATAGTTTAAGTAGCAGAATTTTATGGAAATTTTAAAGTCAATGATAGATCCAAAGATAGTAATGGCAATAGTAATAAGTTTTATAGTAGCATCAATATTAGGACCTATTATAATTCCACTACTACATAAACTTAAATTTGGACAAAATATAAGACAAGAGGGACCAAAGAGTCACTTAAAAAAAGCAGGAACTCCAACTATAGGTGGATTAATATTTATTTTTGCAACTATTATAACAATGTTTATTATGGTTGGAAATCCAACAGATGAGGCTATGATAGCTTTATATTCTTTCGTAGGATTTGGTTTTGTAGGATTTTTAGATGACTTACTAAAGATAATCAAGAAGAAAAATGAAGGATTAACATCAGGACAAAAAATGATTTTATTATTAATCGTATCAGGATTTTTAACTTGGTATGCTTATAAATATATAGGAACTAGCATTAATATACCATTTTTAAATGGGCAAATTAACTTCGGATTATTCTATATACCTTTTGTAATGTTCTACTTTGCAGGGGTAACAAATGCGGTAAACTTAACAGATGGATTAGATGGATTAGCTACATCAGTTACTGTTTTAGTAACTACATTTTTAGGGATAATTAGTTATAATTTAGGACACATAAGTTTAGCAATATTCTGTGTTGCTTTAGCAGGTGCATTACTTGCCTTCTTAAGATTTAATGCATTTCCAGCTAGAGTATTTATGGGAGATACAGGTTCTCTTGCTTTAGGAGGAGCTGTAGCAATGGTGGCATTAATACTAAAAATGCCTTTAATACTAGTGTTAATAGGAATTATCTACGTAATAGAAACACTTTCAGTTATATTACAAGTTGCTTCATTCAAGCTTACAGGTAAGAGAATATTTAAAATGGCTCCTATACATCACCATTTTGAGCAACTAGGTTGGAGTGAGACAAAGATAGTTTCTGTATTTTCTATAATAACAGTAGTATTTTGCTTCATTGCTTTTGCTTCACTTTAGAAAATTCCTAAAATAGGAGGTTTTTAAATGAAGAAAAAAAAGACTACTAAAAAGAGTAATATTAACCCATTGGATTATGGACTTTTATATACAATAGTTATTTTATTAGCTATTGGGGTGGTCATGGTTTATAGTGCCAGTTCATATTTTGCTATGGTTAACTATAATGATAGTACAGCTTTTTTGAAAAAGCAGGCTTTATTTGCAGTAGTTGGTTTCATAGCTATGATATTTATATCAAGATGTGATTATCATAAACTTAAAAAATTAACAGGAATACTACTTATTATAACTCCTATATTATTGGTTGCTGTTTATGCATTCCCAGCAACCAAGGGAGCACAAAGATGGATAAAGTTAGGTCCACTTTCTTTCCAACCATCAGAACTTGCAAAATATGCGGTAGTTATAATCTTAGCTCATATGATTACCAATAAAGGTGAGAAGATTAAGGAGTTTTGGAAGGGAATAGTTCCTTGTTTCGTAATAGGGGGAGGATTTGCAGCTCTTATACTTGCTCAGAAAAACCTTAGTATAGCAGCTGTAACTGGCTTTGTTACATTTATAATGGTTTTTGTTGCAGGTGCAAGAAAAAGATTTATGTTTGGAGTAATAACTCCAATAATTTTATTTGCAGGTTCATTCTTTACTTTATTTGAGGATTATAGAAGAAGAAGACTTTTAAACTTTATTAATCCTTGGAAAGATCCAGCTGGTGATGGATATCAGCTTATACAATCCTTTTATGCTTTAGGAGCAGGAGGAGTTACTGGACTTGGAATAGGACAATCAAGACAAAAAACTCTATACATGCCAGAGCCACATAATGACTTTATATTCGCAATAATAGGAGAAGAGTTAGGGTTAATAGGGTGTACAGTAGTAATATTATTATTTGTAATATTTGTTTATAGAGGAATAAAAATAGCAATGAGTGCTAAAGATGAATATGGAACTTTATTAGCAGTAGGGATTACTTCTATTATAGGATTACAAGCTATAATTAATATTGCCGTTGTAACAGGTTCAATGCCAGTTACAGGAGTTCCACTTCCATTTATAAGTTATGGAGGAACTGCACTTGTATTTAACTTAATGGCTATGGGAATTCTTCTTAATATATCAAGACAAAGAAATAAAAAGATTGATTAAAGGCGTTTTATACGCCTTTATTTTTTATTAAATTGTATTCATAATTTTAATAGTAATTTTTTACTATTAGTAATATTTTCTTAAAAACTTAATGAAAAAAATCTAGTAAAATGATATTATTGTTATTGAAATGCAAAATAAAGAAATAAGGAGTAATATGAGTACGAACATAAATGAATATATACAAAAAAAGAAAAGAAAAAAGACAAGAAAAAAAATTATCTTAGTTAGTATAATACTTATTGTTATATTAGGATTAATTTTAATTAAGACACCTTATTTTAATATAAAAAAGGTTAATGTTAATAATAATAATGTTATAACTAAAGAGAGTGTAATAGGAGAAAATGATATTTTAAATCAAAATATATTCTTGCTTAATACTTCTGCTCTTAAGAAAAAAATATTAAGTAATCCATATGTAAAAAGCGTTAAAATATCAAGAAAGCTTCCAGATCAATTAAGTGTAAATGTAGTTGAAAGAAATGCTACATTTATTGTTAATGAGGGTACTGATTTTTATGTTTTAAATGAAAATTTAGTCATAATGGAGAAGAAAAATTCAGAAGAAGGGCTACAATTGCCTACAGTAACGGGATTAACTGTAGAAAACAGATTCTTAGGGGAACCTATGAGTACAGATAAGGATAAAGTTGAGGTTTTAAAAGAGATTGGAGAAGCTTTAAATAAAAGTAAAATAAAAGTAAACTCTGTAGATATATCTAACCTTAATAATATTGTTATAAATAAGGGTGAGGTTCAAATACTTTTAGGAAATTCAGATAAATTAAGTGATAAGTTAACTAAGATGGTTAATATATTAAATGATCCAGCAGGAAATTTTGAAAAGGGATATATAAACATAAGCTTTAATGGGAATCCTGTAATATATAAAGAAAAGTAAGGAGGAGTGCTTTTTGAAGAAGTTGTCTTCACAAATTATTATAGGTATAGTTTGTGCTTTGTTAGGGTTTTTATTAACCTACCAATTTAAAATTATAAATAATAAAGAGAAAAATATAATAGAAAATTATAACCAAAATGACATAATGGCAGAGATAGACGGTCTTAAGAAGGAGAAAGAAGAGCTTCAAAAGAATAATGATTCTTTAAATAAGAGGCTTAAAGAAATGGAGGATGCAGCAGCATCTAAAGGGGATGTAAATAATAAAATAAAAGAGCAATTAGATAAAACAAGAATGATTTTAGGAACTGAAGAGGTTAAGGGTCCAGGAATAATTTTATCCATAACACCTAAATCTCCATTGCTTACTTCAAAGGATCCTGAATATATAAGTGAAAAGGAGATAATTCACATATTAAACTTATTAGCTTTCTCAGGTGCAGAAGCTATTGCAGTTAATGATATTAGAATAACTCCTCAGACAGGAATAAAGAATGCTAGTAACTTTATATGGATAGGAAATAATGAAAGAATTTCTCCAAAGGAGAAGCTAACAATAAAGGTTATTGGTAATCAAGATAACTTAATAAAAGGAATTGATTTCCCAGGGGAAATGGACTATGGAGTATTAGGAGGTAATTATGATTATAAATATGAGAAAAAAGATTCAATTACAATACCTAAGACTACGCAAAACCTATCTTCTGAATATTTAAAAAAGGTTGATTAGGAAGGTGATTGAATGATAGTATTTATTGGGCTTTTAGTAGGTATAATAATAGGAGTTATATTTCCAGGAAGCATACCAGATAAGTTTTCCCCATATTTATCTATAGCCATAGTTGCATGCTTAGATTCTGTTTTTGGAGCTATAAAGGCTAGTTTAAAGAAAGAATTTCAAGCTGATGTTTTTATATCAGGATTCTTTGGAAATGCAGCTTTAGCAGCTTTACTAGCATATCTAGGTGATAAACTTGGGATACCACTATATTTTGCAGCTGTAATAGTATTTGGTAGTAGAATATTTAATAACTTTGCAGCTATAAGAAGGATATTGTTAGATAAAAGCAAAGAACGATGAAGAGGTGATGCTTTGAAAAATAGAGAATTTACTATTTTTATATTTACAGCTTCCGTTATAGTTGGACTTTTAATATCTATGAATATAAGTTTTGATGGAATAGAAACTACAAAGGTGTTAAATGCTAAAGAATATCAAGAGGCATATAATAAACGTAACAATCTTTATAATGAAATATCAAAGTTAAAGGAAAATAATAGAGAACTACAAAAGAAGATAAATAATTATTCAAAGAATGATGAGGATAGCAATAAAATTTCAAAGGATATGATAGAAGAGTTAAATAATAATTTAATGCTTTCTGGATTAGAAGAGGCTAAAGGACCAGGTTTAAAAATAGTTTTAGAGGATGGTGGAGAAGCTTTTAGTGGAGAAGTAGTTGATGATTTCATGAGACTTTTAAGAACTATTCATGATGATGATATGATAAAAGTCATAAATGAACTTAAGGCTGCAGGCGCAGAGGCAATATCTATAAATAACCAAAGAATAATATATAATACAGAGATATATTGTGGAGGACAGTTTTTACGAATGAATGGAGTTAAAATACCAGCTCCTTTTTATGTTAATGTTATAGGTGATCCTGAAAAAATGGAGAATCAAATTATGAGAGACGGAAGTTATATTAAAACTCTTATGAATAGAGGAATAAAGGTTCAAATAACTAAGAGTGACGACATAACTATGCCAGCATATATAAGTGATATGAATTCTAAGTATATGGAACCTAATACAAAGTAAAAGAACTATGTTTTGTAAAAAATTTGTACAAAAAAGAAGGATTTTCTATTCCTATAAAGAAGAATATAATGTAATATATAATTAAAGGAGACAGTAAAAGTGGATATAAAAGAAAATTTAACAAAATTTACAGAAAAAATTCCAAGTAACGTTCAACTTATTGCTGTATCTAAAACAAGAACTATTGAAGAAATGGAAGAGGCCTATGAATTTGGTATTAGAAAATTTGGTGAAAATAAGGTTCAAGAAATAATAAGAAAATTTGATGAGTTTCACCAAGATGTAGAATGGCATTTAATAGGACATCTTCAAACTAATAAGGTGAAGTATATAGTTGATAAAGTTCATCTTATACAATCATTAGATAGTATTAAATTATTAAAAGAAATAGAAAAGGTATATGGTAAACATAATAAAATTGCCAATACTTTAATTCAAGTTAACATAGGAAGAGAAGAACAAAAGTATGGTATCTTGGAAGAAGAGTTAGATGAACTTATAGAGGCTATAGAAGCTTGTAACAATGTTAATGTTTTAGGTATTATGACTATAATTCCAAAGGGAACAGAAGAAGAGTGTAGAAAGTACTTTAGCAAAACTCATAAGCTTTTTTGTGAATTAAAAGAGAAAAAGTTTAAGAATATAAAAATGGATATACTTTCAATGGGAATGTCAGGTGACTATGAGATTGCTATTGAAGAAGGCAGCAATATGGTTAGAATTGGCCAAGGAATTTTTGGCAAAAGATTATATAAATAAAATTAGGAGGATATGTGTATGTCAAAAGTAGTTAGTAAAATGAAAAGTTTTTTAGGGTTTGATGAATTCGAAGATGAAGATGAAGTAATGGAAGAAGAAGAGGTAATGGAGGAAGAAGAATCATTTGCTCCAGTATTATCTTCTAAGAAAAATGGTAAGGTTGTAAATATTCATACAGCTAACACAGCTAAATTAATGATAACTAAACCATTAGTTTATGATGATGCAACTGAAATATGTACTGCATTAAAAAATAGAAAGATTGTTGTTATAAACACAACTTCATTAGAGCTTAGAACAGCTCAAAGATTAATAGACTTCGTTGGTGGAGCTTGTTATGCATTATGTGGAGAGCTTCAAGAAGTTGAAAAAGGAGTATTTATAGTATCACCTTCAAATGTTGAAGTAAGCAATGAATTAAAGAGTGAATTAAGCAACAAAGGAATGTTCAACTGGGCTTCAAAATAATATGAATAAAAAAGATTTTATAAATTTATTAAATTTAGAAGAGTTTGAAGCATTAAAACTCTTTGAGAGATTTA
>OGEW01000355.1_pt1 | contig 16836 bp, 8 predicted proteins | sample 1570781 | NCBI WGS metagenome assembly OGEW01 (sample SAMEA2582047, study PRJEB24529) | metagenome | biome: Human gut stool | place: China | collected 2011 | reverse complement strand
CACAGCGAGATTTGCTCGGCTCACTTGCTTTAATTTTTCATCTAAAATTTAGAATACAATTTCACTTATTTTTTACTCACATTTATTTTAGATAGTAATAGAACAATTTTTATTCATAAAAAATTATAAATTTTAGAAGGGATGATATTTTGAAAAAGGCAGAATTACTAGCACCTGCTGGCAATATGGAAAAATTTAAGATGGCATTACATTATGGAGCAGATGCTGTATTTTTAGGTGGAAAGATGTTTAATTTAAGAGCAGGGAGCAATAACTTCTCTGATGAAGAGTTGGAAGAAGCTGTTACTTATGCTCATGAAAGAGGGAAAAGAGTTTATGTAACTTTAAATATAATTCCACATAATGATGAATTAGAAACTTTACCTGAATATGTAAAGTTTTTAGAAAAAGTGGGAGTAGATGGGGTTATTGTTGCTGACTTAGGAGTATTTCAAGTTGTAAAAGAAAACTCTAATCTGAATATCAGTATAAGCACACAAGCAAGTAACACAAATTGGCGTTCAGTTAAGATGTGGAAAGATATGGGAGCAAAAAGAGTTGTTCTTGCAAGAGAAATTTCTTTGGAAAATATAAAAGAAATTAGAGAAAAAGTTCCTGATATAGAGTTAGAAGTTTTTGTACATGGAGCTATGTGTATGGCAATTTCTGGAAGATGTCTACTAAGTAATTACATGACAGGTAGAGATGCAAACAGAGGAGATTGTGCTCAAGCATGTAGGTGGAAATATTCTTTGGTTGAAGAAACAAGACCAGGTGAAAATATGCCAGTTTATGAAGATGAACATGGAACATATATTTTTAATTCAAAAGATTTATGTACTATTGAAATGATAGATAAAATCTTAGATGCAGGAGTAGATTCACTTAAAATTGAGGGCAGAATGAAAGGAATTTATTATGTCTCTAATTGTGTAAAAGTGTATAAGGATGCATTAAATTCCTATTACAGTGGAAACTATGAGTATAATCCTGAATGGAGAACTGAGCTTGAATCTATTTCAAATAGGTCATATACAGAAGGTTTTTATCATGGGAAGGCAGGAGTTGAATCTTTAAATTATAATAATAGAAATTCTTATAGCCAAACTCATAAATTAGTTGCTAAAATAGAGAAAAAATTAAGTGATAATGAGTATTTAGTAGCAATTAGAAATAAATTGTTTGTTGGGCAAGAAGTTCAAATTGTTAGTCCAGAAATAAAAGTTAGAGATTTTAAAATGCCTGAAATGATTTTATTAGATAAAATGGGTAGAGAAACTGAAAGTGTTGAATCTGCAAATCCAAATTCATTTGTAAAAATAAAAACAGATATACCTATGAATGAACTTGATATGCTAAGAATTGTTTTATAAAAAGGTAGATGGTATTGCTTGAAATTTTTCAAGCAATACCATCTTTTTAAAAATTTTATTCCACAGTGATATAGGCATCTTTAATTTTACAAGAAGCTACATTAGGTTCATTTAACACAGCTCTAAATTCCCACTTCTTACCTTTTTCAAGTTCATCAATAGTGGCAATGGCATCTCCAACTCTATTTCCATCTTTATCAAAACATGGAATAGAAAGACGAAGATTTTTCTTTGTACTTCCATTATGAGATAATTTCCCAGTTACAACAGCAGAATATTGGTCAATTTCTAATTCTACACCAGAAAATTTATATTTTGTATCTTTAACTTTAACTTCGCTATCACTTCCACCAATTACGCTTCCAATTATTTTACCAGTTGTCTTTATAACGGCACCTGTAACAGAGCCAACAGCTTTTATTGTACCTCCAACAACACTTCCAGTTGCACTTACAACACCACAAGCCACAAGAGATAAACTTAAACCTATCATAAAAATAATTTTTTTCATAAACACCAATCCTTTAAAAATTTTTCTTATATTATATTAGAATTTATTTTTTAAGTAAAGGTTTGAAAAAAATTTTAAAATGTGTGATATAATGAATAACTAAAAAATAATTATGGAGGAAAATTTTTTAATGGAAGAAATATTAATTTTTGGACATAAAAGTCCAGATACAGATAGTATATGTTCAAGCATAGCAATGGCTAATCTAAGAAAAAAACAAGGTTTTAATATAATACCCTGTCGTTTAGGTGAACTTAATAAAGAAACAAAATTTGTTTTAGATAAAGTAGGAATAAAAGCACCTAAATTATTAAAAACTGTAAGTGCACAGATAACAGACTTAAACTATGTAGAAAAAAGTACAGTATCAACAGAAGATTCTATAAAGGAAGCATTAGATTTAATGACAAAAGAAAATTTTTCAAGTTTGCCAGTTATAGATAAAGATGGATATTTTAAAACAATGTTGAGTATATCAGATATTGCTAACACTTACTTGGAGATAGATTATTCAGATTTGTTTAGTAAATATAGTACAACTTATGAAAATTTAAAAGAAGCCTTAGATGGAGAAGTTATAAGTGGTATCTATCCAAAAGGAGAAATAACATCTAATTTAAAGGAAGTTTCAGAGTTAGAAAGTATGAAGAAAGGGGATATTATTATAACTACTTCTTTAACTGATGGTATAGATAAATCTATTCAGGCAGGAGCAAAGGTTGTAATAGTATGTTGTAAAAAAGAAGATTTTATAAGTCCTCGTGTAACATCAGAATGTGCAATTATGTTAGTTAGACATTCTTTTGTTAAATCTATATCATTAATAAGCCAATGTATTTCAGTTGGAGGAATTTTAAATACTGAGAAAGTTCTTTTCAATTTTAATAAAGAAGATTTTTTAAATGAAATTAGAGGGATAATGAAAGATGCAAGCCAAACTAATTTTCCAGTTTTAGAAGATGATGGAAAAGTTTATGGTACTATAAGAACAAAACATCTTATAGATTTTCATAGAAAAAAAGTTATTATGGTGGATCATAATGAGTTTTCTCAATCAGTTGAAGGAATACAGGATGCACAAATACTTGAAGTTGTAGATCATCATAAATTTGCAAATTTTCAAACAAATGAAGCTACAAAAATTCGTACAGAGCCTGTTGGTTGTGCTTCTACCATAGTATATGGATTGTATAAAGAAGCTAAAATTGAACCAGATGAAAAGACTGCACTTCTTATGTTAAGTGCGATACTTTCAGATACTTTACTTTTTAAATCTCCTACTTGTACTCCAAGAGATATTGAAGTGGCTAAGGATTTAGCAAAACTTGCTAAAATTAAAAGTATAGAAAAATATGGAATGGAAATGTTAGTTGCAGGAACTTCAATGTCTAGGGAAAATATGAAAGAAATTATAAATCAAGATAAAAAAGTTTTTCCTGTTGGAGATATGGAAATAGCAGTTGCACAAGTAAATACAGTGCAAATTCAAGAATTGGCTGATAGAAAAGCAGAAATTAAAAAAGAGGTAGAACATGAAATAGGAAAATATGGTTATTCATTATTTATTTTTGTTGTAACAGATATTATAAATTCTAATTCATTACTATTTGTCTATGGAAAAGAAATAGAATTAGTTCAAAATGCCTTTAAGAAAGATGTTATTGATAATGAAGTTTTACTTGAAAATGTTGTTTCAAGAAAAAAACAAATAATACCTTTCTTAATGACAGCAGCACAAAATATGTAAAAAAATACCACTCTACTTTTATAGTAGGTGGTATTTTTTTTGCTATTCACTCTTATTATTTTTAAATTCTGTTATATATTTTTTATGTTTTGCAATGATTTCAAGAATTTTTAATTTTGAAAATTTAGTTTTTTTTGTTTGGTAAATTAAAGATATAAACTCTGAAAATTGAGAAAAAATATTCATTTTGCTATCTTTTTTTAATATATTTTTTTTAAATTCTTCTAACTTAGATAAAAGTTGCTTATCAGTGTCATTTACTTCTAATTTAGCAAGCATTTTTGAAAGTAAAGGGTGAATATTTTTTTCTTCAAGTATACTTTTTTCAATTTCAAAAGCTAAATCCTTTTTCAAGTCATCTAAACTTAAATAAACAGAATATATAGGTGCTACTGAACAACCAAGTTCTTTTGCAATGTTTTTTGCAGTTATAGCATCAGAACCTTCTTTCTTAAAGAGTCTTATAGCAGCTTCTAGTATCATTTCCTTAGTGTAAGCACATTTCCTAGCCATAGCACTCCTCCTTTTAGAAAATTCTACCTGTATTCTATAATATTTTTAAGAATTAATCAATATTCAAGAATTGAAATTTTTGTCAATAAAATCTTTGATTAACAAAAAATCAGTTTCATTAGGGTGTGAGTCAGCTTCTAAAATTATTTCTTTCATATTAGGGACAAATTTATGGATAATATTTAAAGGAAATTTAGTAAATTTTTCTTGTAAATCTTTTGAAACCTTTCCTCTTGTTAAAACTCCATCAACAAAATTATTTTTTTTAGAACAAAGTTTTGTAAGATTATTAAAACATTTTTTAGCATGTTCAGATGTCAAAGAAGCTGCCAAAGTTCCTATAAAATATATTTTTTTGTTAGATAGAGTATTAATAAATTTTCTAGCTTCTGCATTGGCATTAGCTTTATCTATCCAAGTTCCCACAACAATATTATCAAATTCATCTAAGTTTACACTATCTTTTTCCTTAATAGGAATAATTACTTTTTCTCCATTTATATATTCAAATGCTTTTTCACATACCATTTTTGTATTTCCAGTTTGTGATGAATAAATTATTAAAGTTTTCATTTTATACCTCTTCCTTTTTTATAAATTGTTAAATAAAAATAAGTGAGTTACATTCCAGATTTTAGAATAAAAATTAAATAGGGTGAGCCGAACAAATCTCGGCGTGTTTGAAGCCAATTTATTGGCAATCTTAGAAGCTATTAATGAACTTGTTCATTTAGAGCTTCTTACAGATGCCGAATTTGTAGCGAACTCTTAATTTTTATTCGTTAAGAAATCTGGCTAGTAATGAACTATTTTTATTAACTTAATAATTAAATTTTAAATATGTTGTTACATATAGAAAGTGTAGATTCTCTATGTGATACCAAAATAACAGTTTTATCCTTTGCTTCATCAGCCAATGATTTTAAAATTATAGCTTCATTTAATATATCCAAATTAGAAGTTGGTTCATCTAATAAGAAAAATTCTCTATTAGCAAGGAAAGCTCTAGCAAGTCCAATTCTTTGTCTTTCTCCACCAGAAAAATTCTTTCCACCTTCTTCAACTACACTATCTAACTTATCTGGTAAAGACATAACATAGTCATAAAATGAAGCTTTTTTTAATGCAGTATAGATTTCTTCATCAGTGGCATCAGCTTTTGCAACCAATAAATTATCTCTTATATTTCCAATAAATAAGCTAGTAGATTGTGTCATATAGTTAAATTTTTGATATAGATTTTTTAAAGGAGTAGCCTTTACATCCTTTCTATCTAAAACAATTTTACCTGAATCTACATCCCAGAACCTCATAATTAATTTTAAAAGAGTAGATTTTCCACAACCACTTGGACCCATAATTCCAGTTAATTGTCCTTTTTTTATTTTTAAAGAAAAATCTTTTAAAATTTTATTATCAGTATTTTCATAAGAATAAGAAATATTATCTATAAGGATATCATCATTTTCTGTAATATCATCATTTACAATAGAAACATTATCACTCACTGCTGGCTTTTCATCCATTAGATTTAAAACTCTTTCTCCAGATGCAAAAGTTTGAGCAAGTATATTTCCAAGAGCAGCGAGATTAATATAAGGGGCGAAGCTTCCGACTTGTAAAACTCCTGCTAAGATGGAAGCTTCAACACTTACTAAACCTTTTGAAATTAAGAAAAGGCTTAAAAGCAACTGAGCAATAGAAAGTATTATTATAGCAGAATCAACCATCATTTGAACTTCTGATGCTTTATTTCTTAAATCTTTTTGATTTTCTCCCAAAGATGAAGTTATCTCATCTATCTTTTTTAATACTTTTTTACCTTGTGAATATTGGATAATTTCTCTAATTCCTTTTAATTTATCTAAAAATTCATCATTTAATTTTCCCAATTTACTTCTAACTTCTATACCAGATTTTGCTGACCTTTTATGAGCTATATAAGGAACAACAATACCTACAATAAATTGTGCAAACAACATATATAGAGCATAGATATAATTTAATTGAAAGAAATACAAGAACAAGAAAATACTTGTAAAAAATGCAATTAAAACAGGTGAAATAGTATGAGCATAGAAAACTTCTAAAAGCTCAATATCTGATGTTATCATAGAAATTAAATTCCCTTGATTTTTATTTTCCATTTTAGCAGGAGCAAGTTTTCTCATAATTTTAAATAGTTTAACTCTTATTTCTGCCAAAATGTGAAAAGCTATATAATGGTTTGCAAATTGCTCTAAATAATGTAAAATAGCTCTAAAAAATCCACAGAATATCATTGCATAAAAATATGTTTGAGTTGAATATCCTCCACCAAAAACATATTTAAGACTATCTTTTGTGGCAGGAATAATACTTAAAAAGGCATAAGCTCCAAAAAGAGTTATACAAAAAGAAAATATAAATCCAATTACACCTGTTGATACAGCAATAGTCATAAATTTCCAAAGAGAGTCTAAAAGTTTTAATAAGTTAGATACTATATTAAAAGTTGACCGATTTTTCATTATTTTCACCTCTCTTTGTTAGATAAGTTTCCAATTCTTCTTGATGTTTATACATTTCATAATATAAACCTTTTTTAGCATATAGCTTGATATGTTTTCCACTTTCAATAACTTTTCCTTTATCCATAACATAGATACAATCAGCATTTTTAATAGCTGGTAGTCTATGGCTAATATAGATAACAGTTTTTTCTTTAGATAAAGAATAAATAATATTTAAAATAATTTCTTCAGATTCAATATCTATGTTTGAAGTTGCTTCATCAAATATGTAAACAGAGGCATCATATAGTAAAGCTCTTGCAAGTGCCACCCTTTGTGCCTGTCCACCAGATAGATTTTTTCCTTGACTTTCTAAAATAGTGTCAAGAGATAAAACTCCCCATAGTTTAACTTTTTTAAGAACTTCTATCATAGTTTCATCACTTAAATTTTCATTAGCCATAGATAAATTTTCTCTAACTGTTCCAGAAAATATATGTGAATCATGAGTAATTTTTAAAATATTTTTAATCTTATCTTCTATCTTTATATTTTGTATATCAATATCATCAACAAAGATTTCATTTTCCTTAGATTTTAATTCCCCAGATAAAACAGAAACTAATGTAGATTTTCCACAACCAGAATGTCCTACAACAGCTGTTAGATTTCCCTTTTTAAAAGACATATCTATATCTTTTAAAGATTGAGTACCATCTGGATATGAGAAATTTAACCTAGAAATTTTAATTTCATTTTCGTTTTTAAATTCTTTATTTCCATTTATATTTCTTTCAGGTGAATCAACAAAAGAAATAATATTTTCTGCTGCTGAAACACCAGTCATAGCAACATGGAAAAGTGAAGTCAATGTTCTCATTGGAATAAAGAATTCAGGTGCTAACATAAAGATAAATAACATTGGAAACAAACCTAAACTTCCATTTAAAAATAATTTAACAGAAGTTACTATTGCAAGTATAGTACCAGCATAGATAATCCAGTTAATCACTGCAATAGAAAGAAGTTGCATTTTTAAAACTCTCATAGTTTCAATTCTAAATTCCTCTGACATCTTAGCTATTTCTTCTTCTCTTTTTTCATCTGTTCCATATATTTTAAGAGTTGTTAAACCTTGTAAACTATCTAAAAATAAAGTTCCTACATTCATATATTTTGCAAAATATTTTTTTTGAATCTTTTTAACCTTATCTAAAATAATATACAGTGATAGAGGAATAGCCAAAGAAAATCCAAGTAAAATAGAGGCAATTTTTAAATTAAAATATGCTATTGAAAAAAATAAAATAAAACTAGAAAAAATACAATAATAAAATTGAGTTAAGAACCCTCCAAAATAAACTTCAAGTTGTTCCACATTATCAACTGATAAATGTATCAGCTCCTGTGTTTTAAAAAGTTGTGAGTAAGCTAAACCAAGTTTTAAAGTTTTTTCAAATATAAGTTTTCTTAGATTTCTTTTTACATCAACAACTAAATTTCCTAGCATATGTGCAACTTTAATTGTTGAGAATTGTCTTACAAAAACTATAATTAATATTGAAATAATTATATAGCTGTAAGAGAATGAAAAATCTTTATTAATTAAACTTACTAATAAAAAAGCAAAGATAAAGTAAAAAAATATATTTGCAATAAGTTTTACACAGGATAAAAAAGTTGTTATTGATATATATTTTTTTATGTTTCCTGAAAATTTGTATAATCTCTTATCAATCATAATAGATTAATCCTTTCTAAAAAATGGTTATATATAGAAAAAAGTTTGTTATTTTTCTTGAAATATAAATATTTAAAATTTTTAGTATTATATACAAACTGCTTGATAGCCATTAGTGTTTCGTGAGCTCCACAAAGGCTCCCTCAACAATAATGGACATCGCAGCAGTTTTATTCAAAAATTATTTAAACTTGTTTTCAAGAAAAATCTAAAATAAAACTTATTTTTTTCTATATAAAGTAAATTTAAAAAGGATTATTTTATTTGTCAATAAAAATTTTTAAAAATAAAATTATTTATTTGTTTATAAGAAATTCTTGCTCTTTACATTTAGTTTAGAAAAAATTTTTTCTAATATTTTTTAAAATTATTCTATATAAAAAGTAATAAAAAACATAAAAAAATGGTTATGTAATATTTTAAAACAAACAGTATATAAATATGATAAATAAATTAAAGTGAGTAGTTAAAAATTCTTTATTGACAATAATAAATAAAAATAATATAATCCCTCATATGTAGAAATCAAAAAGGAGGGACATAATAATGTTTAAGAAAATATTTCTATTATCTATATTAATATTTTCTTTTTCCTATGCTGTTGATGAAATAGATATAGAAAAAAGAAGACAAGAACAACAAGATTTTGATAACTTAATAAGAAATCAAAATTTTTCTGTGTCCAAAAATAATGAAGATAATGGGCAAAAGAATTTAATTCTAAATGTAACTTCAATAGATTTAGAAGGTAATACAATATTTGAAGATTTTCAAATAGATGCTATTTTAAGAAAATATATAGGTAAAAATAAAAATATCTATGCACTCATAAATGAGCTAGAAAATAAATATATTGAGAGGGGATATGTTACTACAAAAGTTGGACTTAATACTGAAAAGTCTGATTTTGAAAATGGTAATATATCTCTTTTTGTTTTAGAAGGAAAAATAGATAAAGTTTTTTATGATGATAAAGAAAATAAATTTAAAACTTTCATAACTTTTCCACAGAGGGAAAATAATATTTTAAATATTAGAGATTTAGATCAAGGAATTGATAATCTTGGCGATAATTCTAAGATGGATATTAAAGCTAGTGATAAAAATGAATATAGTAACATATATATTAAAAGAGATAATAAACCTTTAAGTTTAGGAGTAAATTACAATGATTTAGGACAATATGATACTTCAAGACATAGACTTAGATATTTTTTAGATACTCATAACATATTTGGATTAAATGAGAGTTTAGATTTTTCTTATCAAAATAAATTACAAAGGCAATATAAAGAAAGAGATACAAAAAACTTTAGCTTTGGAGTATCAATACCTTTTAAATATTGGACTTTTTCATATAACTATGACAGTTCAGAATATCTTCGTACTATCAATATCTATAATAGAAAATATAGAGCAACAGGAAAAACTAAAAATCAAACATTTGGAATAAGAAAAATGTTACATAGAAATGAAAATCATAAAATAGATATAGGAGCAAAAATAACTTTAAAAGATTCTAAAAACTATATTGATGATGTGCGATTAGTTTCTAGTTCAAGAAATTTATCTGTTTTAACTGTGGATACAACATATACAGGAAGAATATTATCAGGATTATTGAGTACAAATTTAGGAGTAAGTTTTGGACTAAAAAGATTTGGTGCGAATAAAGATGACCAAGAGTGGTATAGAAATGAATATACTCCAAAAGCACAATTTAGAAGATATAATATAAATATATCTTGGTATAAACCAATAGATAAGTTTTACTATAAGGCAAATATTGGAGGACAATATTCAAAAGATATATTGTATTCACAAGAAAAAATAGGAATAGGCGATGATACAACTGTAAGAGGATTTAAAGATGAATCAACACAAGGAGATAAAGGTTTCTATATCAGAAATGAAATAGGATATAGAGGAAATCAATTTTTAGAACCATATATAGCCTATGATTATGGTAGAGTTTTTAATAATAAAGTAAATGAAGATAAGGTAGAAACTCTTCAAGGAGTTGCAATAGGAATAAAAGCATATTTTAAAGGTTTTGAAGGAAGTTTTACCTTAGCAAAACCAATAGATAAACCAAGATATTTTAAAAATAATAAGGCAGTAGCATATACAAGTATAACATATAGGTTTTAAGGGGGAACGAGATGAACGGAAGATTAAAAAAATTAGTGGCAATATTTATGCTATTTTTACATATAATTAGTTTAGCTGATGGAATAGTTCCAGATAATGCTGCAAGTAGAAATTTACAAGTAGATAAAGCAGCTAATGGAGTTCCACTTGTTAATATAGAAGCACCAGATAATAATGGAACTTCTCATAATGTATATAAAGACTATAATGTAGATGGTAGGGGAGCAATTTTAAATAATGCAAAAGATTTAACAAACTCACAATTAGGAGGACTTATTTATGGTAACCCTAATTTACAAAATAGTAATGAAGCAACAACAATAATAAATGAAGTAAGTGGAGTAAATAGAAGTAGAATAGAAGGATATCAAGAAATAGCAGGTAAAAAAGCTAATTACATCTTAGCGAATCCTAATGGGATATATATTAATGGTGCAGGTTTTATTAATACTGGAAATGTAACTTTTACTACTGGTAGAGGAAATAATCTATTAAATCCAGAAAAAGGTATGATAGAAGTTGCAGGAAAAGGTTTAGATTTAAGAAATATAAATAAAGCTGAACTTATTGCAAGAGTGGCAGAACTTTCAGCACCAATTTATGGTGGAGAAGAAGTAAATTTAAAGCTAGGTAGTCAAGGAAAATCAAATAAACCTGAATATGCACTAGATGCAAGAGCACTAGGGTCTATTTATGCAGGAAGAATAAATATAATAGTAAATGAAGATGGAGTAGGAGTAAAAACACAAGCTCCAATGTATGCAACAAAAGGAGATGTTGTAATATCTTCTAAGGGGAAGGTATATTTAAAAGATACACAAGCTAAGGGAGATATTAAAATATCTTCAACTGAAACAGAAATAAGTGAAAAATTAATTTCTGAAAATAAGATTAATATAGAAAATAAAAAACTTTTAAATAAAGGTCAAATTATTGCGAATAAAGATGTTACTATTAAAGGAAATTTTGAAAATAATAAATTAATTTTTACAAATAATAATTTATATATTGAAGGTAACTTAAAAAATACTGCTGATATTCAAACTAAAAATAATATAGAAATAAATGGAAAAAATACTGAGAATACAGGACTTATTGTTGCAGATAAAAAAATAAACATAAATTCTGACAATATAAATAATACAAATAAGTTAGTAGCAAAAGACACTTTAGATATTAATAATAAAATATTAACAAATAGTGGGAAAATCTATTCAGGAAATGAAACAAAAATAGTAAATCAAAAAATAAATAACTTAGGAGATATAACAAGCTCTGGAAAAATTGATATAAATAGCACAGATATAGAAAGTAATAATATACTTGCAAATGGAGATATTTCTATTAATACAAAAGAGCTAAAATCTAAAGGGAAGATTTATTCAGATAAAAATGTTAGTTTAAGAAGTAATAATATAGAAAACAACGAGCTTACTGCAAAAAATTTAAAAATTGTAACAGATAACTTAAATAATAATACAAAAATAGCAACAACTGCTAATATGGATATTACAGCTAAGAACCTAGTAAATAAAGGAATCATATATTCAACAGGGAAAAATGATTTAAAAGTAACAGATTTAAGAAATAATGGTAATATTTTATCTGTTGGTAATATAAATATTAGTCAAAATAAAAATTTAATAAATAGTGGAAAAATCCAATCTAACGAAGATATGGTAATAAATTCAAAAGATATTAAAAATAATAAAGAACTTATTGCAAAAAATCTAAATATAGAAGCAGGTAAATTAGAAAATACTGATAAATTAATAGCAACAAATGATATGGTTGTAAATAGTGGAATATTAAAAAATAGTTCACTTGTTCAAGCATTAAAAATGACATTAATAGGAGATACAATAACAAATAATGGAAATGTACTAGGTGTTAATGATATAAGCATTAAAAATAAGAATTTAAAAAATGATGGAAGTTTAGTAAATAATGGAAGAATCCAAGCGACAAATATTTTGGAATTAAATATAAAAGATATAGAAAACAATAATATAATTTTTTCTAAAGATAGCAATATAAATTCTCAAAGTTTAAAAAATAAAAATGAAATAGTACTATTGATACATGAAAAAAAACAAACAGTAGAAGCATTAAAAGCTGTAATAAATAGTGATAGTTTAGAAAATGATAACACTAAGGGAGTTATTTTTTCAAAAGATGAATTAAATATTACTTCAAATAAAATAGACCTTACAAGAAATATAGGTGCAGGAAAATTATTAAAATTAACAACAAATAAATTAGAAAGACCAGATTCATATATAACTGGTAGCGATTTAGACATTACCATTAATGGAGATTATACAAATAATAGAGAACTTATTGGAAAAAATTTAAAACTGACAGCCAACAATTTAGAAAATAACTCAATAATGGCAAGTGCAGGAAATACAGAATTAAAAGGAAATAATAGTTTTAAAAATAATGAGAATTCATTATTGTATGGAAGAGAATTAGTAAAATTAGAAGGAAGAAATTTCACAAATAAAGGTGAAGTTTCATCATTTGGCGATTTAAATATGAATTTTACTGGAGATATAACAAATTTAAAGACAATAGAAGCTGCTGGAAATGGAGAAATAACAGCAAATAACTATATAAATAAAGGATATTTAACAGGAAATCATAGTTACAAAGAAGTTAGTGGAGCTGAAAGCGATATTGATGTAAGTAAATTACCTCCTGAAATAAAGCAAAGAGTGGAAGAACAACTACAAGAAGAATGGAATAAAAGTAGTAGACATCATAAAGAATGGGATGGAGAATCATATTTAGATGGTGCTAAAATAGGAGTAAGTAACTATAAATCAAATAAAGCATATTTAAAGACAGAAGGAAATTTAACTTTTAATATAACTAATAAACTTTTAAATCAAGAGGCAGATATCTTAGCAGGTAAGAACATTACTATTAATGCTAGGGAACTTAGTAATACAAGAGAAGGTAAAGAAGTTGATATCAAACTATATTTTAAAAGAGATTATACATATAAGAAAAGACATCGTATTGATGGTAGTAGAAGTAGTGCTGACTTTTCTACAGAAATTCCATATAAACAAACTCTATTTTCAGATAAACCAACACAAATAATTGCAGGTGGAAATATCACTATCAATGCAGGAAAAGTTGGTAATGGAGAGTATCAAACACATAAATCTGGATATACTAATGATATAAAGAAGTTAGAAAAAGCTAGCAATATTAAAGATATTAATATTAACAAAAGTATAGATACAGAAACAACTTCTAATGTTGGAAAAGATGGTTCATCAAAAATAGATGATACATTTGAAATAACAAATAACTCAATAGTAAAGAAAATTAAAGAAGATTCAGCTGTTGGAGTAGAAGACTATATAGAAATACCTAAAAATGATAATGGAATGTTCATAATAAATAAGAAAAGGGATAATCCAAAATTTTCATATTTAATAGAAACAAATCCTAAAATGATAGATAAAGGATTCTATTTAAGTTCAGACTATTTTTTCAAAAGAATAAAATTTAATCCTGATAGAGATATAAGGCTTTTAGGCGATTCTTTTTATGAAAATAGATTAATAACTAGAGCAGTGTTAGAAGGTACTGGAAAAAGATTTTTGTATTCAAATAATGTTAATGAAGAAAGAAAAAAATTATTTGACAATGCAATAGCAGCTCAAAAAGATTTGAATTTATCTTTAGGAATAGCACTATCCAAAGAACAAATTAATAATTTAAAATCTGATATATTATGGTATGTAGAAGAAGTTGTTAATGGAGAAAAAGTTTTAGTACCTAAGCTATATTTGAGTAAAAATACTCTAAAATCTATCGCTGAAGAACAAGGTAATATTATTAAAGCTGGTGGAAATTTTGTTATTAACAATGCTTCTATTGTAGATAACAGTGGCAAGATTATTGCAAAAAGTAATGTACTTGTTAATTCTAAAAAAATCTATCAAAATGCAGCATATTCAGATACAGGAATTTATGCAACTAATATTGGATTAGTTGCTAAAGAAGATATAGAAAATATTGGTGGAAATATAGTTGCTGATAATAATATTTCAATATATAGTGAAAATGGAGATATAAAGAATAGTAAGAAACTATCTATACATGAAAATGATTATCATAATGTATTTACTGATGTTAGAGGTAGTGGAGATATTGTAGGGAATAAGATTTCTATTGTTGCTAATAATGTAGAAAATCTTGGAGCAGATATAAAGGCTCAAGATAAAATACAAATAGGTGCAAGAAAGAATCTAGTTATAGGAAATCTTGAAGCTGTTGATAAAAAAGTAAAAAATGGTGGAAAAGATTTTGTACTAGATGAAAAGAAAACTAATGTTGGAAGTAATTTAAAAGCAAAAGATATTAGTTTAACTTCTTTAGGTAATATAGGAATAACTGGCTCAAATGTAGTTGCAGATAATAAGATGAATATAGGAGCTAAAGGAAATATTGCGATAGTAGCTGGAAAAGATTCTACTTTACATGAAGAAAAACATAATAAAAGTAAAGGCTTTGGTCGTTCAGAATCAAGTACAGATATAGCCTATGCGACTCATAATGTAGCTTCTAATATAATAGGGGATAAGGTAAATATTGCAAGTGAAAAAAATATAAGTCTTTTAGGAAGTAATGTTCAAGCTAATGCTGAAGGACAAATAAAAGCTGATGGAAATATTACACAAGCAGGAGTAAAAGACACAAATTATTCTTACCATAAGAAAACTAAAACAGGATTTATGGGACTTACTTCTAAGTCAGTAACAGATGAAAACTATGCAGAAAAAGCAATATTATCTGCAACACTTGCTGGAAATGATGGTTTAACATATGATAGTAAAAATGACCTAATACTTTCAGGAGTAAAAATAGTTTCAAGTGGAAATATTAATTTAAAAGGAAAAGATGTAGAAATAAATCCACTAGAAACAAAATCATATAATAAACATGAAGAAGTTAAAAAAGGCTTCTCAGGTTCTTTTAGTCCAAAAGGAATATCAGTATCATATGGAAAAGATAAATTAGAAAGTAAAACAGATATATTAAATCAAACAGCTTCTCAAATAGTATCAAATAAGGATATCAATATAGAAGCAACAGATAAAGTAAAAGCTAAATCAGTAGATATCTATGCAAAAAATGATGTAAATATATCAGGAGATAATGGAGTAGAAATATCAACAGCAAATAATAGTTATGATAATACTACTAAACAAAGTTCATCAAGAATAGGAGCGAGTGTAGGTATAAACTCTGCAATAGTAAATACTGTTGAAAATGTAAGAGATATAAAGAAATTAACAGATTTTTCAGGAAATAGTTATGATATATTAAATAATGCATCAAAAGTAGTAGGAGCTATTAAAGATGGAGCAAAAGCAACGATAGCAGTAGCTGATACAAACTATAATGGAGCAACAGATGCTGGTTATAACAATTTAAAAATTATGAATGATGTATTTAAAGCAAATATTTCATATAATAAGAGTAAATCAAAATCATCAGTACATAATGAAACAGTAGAAAAAAGTTCATTAGTATCTGGAAGAAATATGAATATTAAATCAAAAAATGGAAGTATTACTATTTCAGGTACAGATGTAAAAGTTGGAAATGATTTAGATTTAAATGCTAAAAAAGATATTACAATAAAGGCAAGTGAAGAAAACTTTACATCATCTAATTCATCTTCACAAATGGGTATTGGACTAAGTGCTGATTTAAGTAAAGGAAAAATAGCAGATTTATCAATATCAAAAGCAGGAACAAAAGGTAGAGGAAATGGAACAAACTATATAAACTCAACAGTTAATGTAGGAGGAAAATTAAAAACAGATTCAGAAAATTTAACTCTATCTGGTGCAAATGTTGAAGCAGATAAACTAGATATAAAGGCAAAAAATTTAGTAATAGAAAGTAAACAAGATAAATCAGAAAGAAAAGATAGTTCATATGGAGGAAGTTTTAGTATAGACTTAGCAAATCCATCTAGTTTTAGTGCAAATATTAATGGAAGTAAAGGTAGTGGAGAAAAAGAATGGGTAAATAAGCAAACTTCATTAATAGCAAGAAATGGTGGAAAAGTAAATACAGATAGTCTAACAAATATTGGTGCAGTAATAGGTTCTGAAAATGAAAAAGAAAAATTAAAAGTATCAGCCAATAAAGTAGTAGTAAAAGATTTAGAAGATAAGAATAAATATGAAAATATTGGTGGAGGTATAACTATAGGAACAGATGTACCAAATACATCAATAAAACATGATAAGATAAATAAAGAACAAATAGATAGA
>OGEW01000351.1_pt1 | contig 16890 bp, 17 predicted proteins | sample 1570781 | NCBI WGS metagenome assembly OGEW01 (sample SAMEA2582047, study PRJEB24529) | metagenome | biome: Human gut stool | place: China | collected 2011 | reverse complement strand
TATCAATAAATTAAATTCTTAACGTACGTTTTCGTCCGGTTGGCCTTCATACCCCTTCTCCAGTGCACTGTGTTGTATTGTAGGGAAAAGGGGCTGTATCTACAGCCCCTTGTTTTTATCAGAAGGAGTAACGGAAGTTAGCGTTGATGGCGTTATCCACGTTGTACTTACCAAACGCGGATTTTTCAAACTCAAGGCCAAAACGTGCATTGTCACGAATCTCAGCATTCAGACCAACATTCATGAGCATACGACCGTCTTTTTCACCTTTGATACGTTTCTCACCGGAGGCATCACGCAGCACCGTTTCACCGTTGGCAAACAGGTCAAACTGGTAGCCAAGGCCAGCACGGGCTGTGACTTTCCAGTCCTTACCGGAGAAGGATTTACCCACATCAACACCGGTACGACCAATCAGTGGATTAAAGTCCTTATCCTTCATGGTGAGGTTCATTCCCTGGTCTTTCCAGGAGAACTGTTTACCGGATACGGCCCCATAAACAAGTTCCGCCTGCGGCTCAATCCAGGTGTCATCAGTGACATGATAGCGGTAGCCCACTTCAGCACCGGCATACCAGGAGTGGGAGCTGTAGTCTCTGGTTCCAAGGCCGGCGAAGGTCGCGGTGTACTCGTTATCATGGTGAACGAACTTACCGATGAGGTCGATATAGGCTCCGGACTCAAACATGGCAGAAGCATAAATACCAGCCCCCACAGACTTCGTTTCACCACTGAAGGCATCACTGCCTGCATGACTGTCAGTATAGGTCATGGTAACCCCAGTGAAGAGGTCAAGCCCATCGAGTTCATGTTTTTTATCCGCACCGACCTGAACATGTGTGTAGTTGTCACTGAAACCACCACCGGCAGAGCCGGTTCCGCTCATGATACGTGCCCATGCGCCAGCTTCACCATTGATGTCACGCAGGTCACCCATACGTTTATTCAGGTTGTTGACTTCTGCTAGGAAGGCTTTATAGCCGGAAGACATAAAATGTACTGCTTTTTGGGTTGTTCCCTGATTTGCTACCGTATTAAATCCTTTCAGTATCCAGAGTGTATTCTCTTCAGTATCTAAATTCTCTATAATTGGTTTGACATCACTAAAACCGACAGTTTGAGTTTGTGCATTAAACACCTCTTTAGCTGTATTTTTTGGGGAACTGATAAGTACGTGATTCAGTGTCTTTTCTTTTCCATCATTAGCTATATAATCGACGATAAGATTATTGTTTGTACCTTCCAATTTGTTATTTACAACCAGTTTATCGGAAGCAGTAGAAGTTGAACGCATAACAAAAGTGCTATCATCACTTTTTATCTCGTTCACAGTCAGTGTGGATAAAGAACCGTTATCACTACTGAAGACAAACAGGCTATTTTTTGTATTGAGGTGATTTAGTGTTGAATTATTGCTCATACGCCAGATGGAATTAACCATGTCAACATCTCCCTTGAGAGCGTGGATACTCCCCGTCCAGGATGTATTATAACAGTCACCAAACATTTTTGTGGTTAGCTCTGGGTTAGGGTTCAATTCAGAAAGCTTGCTCTCATTATCTCCAAGTGTCAGTTTTACTGATGTAGTGTCATTTGCATTTATTATACCATTAAACATGGTATAATTACCTGCGGACAACGTTGCCCCTTCACCTGTTAATGTAACATTGCCAATATCATGGATAGACGGAATGTAACCCCCCCATACTTTATACCCCTGTAGATTTAATGTGGCATTCTCTCCAATTTCGAGAATACCCAAATTTATAAAATTCACTTCCGTGGTAAGTTTAGATCCATTTTGCAACGACAATTTGCTGTCTTTAGATATTTCCGAACCAGCGTTAATTATAGAGTTTTTACCATGAACGTTAATGATGCTTTTATTGTCCGCAAAGATACCACCGTTGAATTTATTGTTGACAGTAATAACTGAGTTATCAGAGTAAATATATCCACTGAGTGTACTTATATCCTTATCATTATCAGGAGTGCTTTCTCCTGCTACAGATTCAATGGTATTACCTGTTCCATCATTGTTATCAGTATAAACCTTATTACTCCCCAAAATTACGACGCTGTTATTGGCATGAATATCTCCCTTCATCGTTGAATTACGTGATAAATGGAATTCAGCGCCATCCAGTTTGAGCACATTTAGATTGAACTGACGAACTTCCCAGTCATTCTGGGATGGGGAAGGTCTTTTTCCCGCATGGAGTACTGGATGCCCCTGGAATATAAGTGTGCCTGTTTCTTTCTCAAAATCTCCGGATATATCAACAGAACCATCCAGAGCCAAAATGTTTGAACCAGACAAGGAGGGAACATGTACATCCATATAGCCATTTAGCTGCCCGTGATACATATAAGGAGTCGAGCTTGAGGCAACTTTTATGTTCTTATAAAAAGCGATCGCCTGAGTTTTATTATTACCTGCAAAAGTCCACTCATTAGAATTTATCCCAAAGAATGTAGGAGAGTAAGTATTTTTTTTCAGAATATAGTATCGGCCTGTATCTTTATCAAGATACAGTTCTCCGGGAGTACCATTCCCTCCTCTGAAGTCCATTTGATTCATCTTTACTATAATATCATCAGGATTAATTGCCTTAAGATTTAATGTCAGGGTTGATTTATAACTACTGCCATTCTCAATAATTGCCCCATAATCAGAAGCATTCAGTCGGGAAAATTCAATGTTTGAACCATTTATATCCAAACGTCCCCCACGATACCCCCAGGTTATGTTATTGGGATTAATTTGATTTGAATCAGTAAGTTTCACAGTTGCTCTACCACTTGATATATCCAGTGATGAAGCTGCCTGAATATTATTATCATTATCTTTTTTTTGTGCCAGTATAACGAGACCATCACCAACTTTTAGACCGCCTTTATTTTCTCCAATACCATTGATAACTAATGTTCCAGAGCCAACTTTGTGTAGATTGTCGCCTTCGACACCGTTAACTCCCCAATTGACTGTCGCACCATCTTCTACGATGATACCACCACCAATCCACGAACTACCATTGGTGGTTGATACGGTATAACTGTCTGTAAATTGTAAATATCCAGCCCCCTGATTTACGGAGCTCTGAATATCTACATGTCCATTTTTTCCTGTAAAATAGAGATTTTTTCCTGAGTGTATTTGATAATAGTCTTGATTGTTTTTTATTTCTCCAGTATTTGATGAGTATTTCCATACAAGAGGAGCAGATGTATCCGTATGTCTAACAACCGGCTCAAAATCATTTTTTGGTTTCTGAGATAAAAAATCTCTGCTGGTGACAGCCCAGTTATTTCCATTGACACTCATTGAGGATGTTACGCCAATGAGTTCCCATTCTTTAGTCTTGCTATTATACCCAAATAATGGAGACCCACTATCTCCGGGTTGAAGGTAATTTGCAAGATATCCTTGATAGTTTTCGTTAAATATTTGAGCTGTACCAGATGAAATCATCAAATTATTATTGTATGAACTTAAATAACCAATAGTGCCACCAATCAAAAAATCACCATCTACATGTGTTGTGGTCCCATTTATGTTTTTTATATTTTTATCACCTCCACCAAGTCGATAAAAAGCTGTATATATGCTGTTTTTATTATACGCATTATTTACAGCACCTGAAGTTGAAACTATAGCAGGTGCAACTTCAGTAACTAATTTATTCAATCGAAGAGTTTTTATATCTGCCATAGAGGAAGGGTGATTATGCTCTTCGATAACGGAATATTCATTTTGCTTATAACCGAAGCTAATATTAGTTGTTCCGAAAGAGGTGCCGTTTACATGCCTGGCGGTAACAACATATTGAGGAGAATATAATGTATGTTCTCCTGGAACCAATAGCGTTGCTGCGACTGATGCACTACTAAAATCTGGCATTGGTGCTTTATCAAGATACCCAATGATATTCCCGGCGTTATTCTTTATTGCAATGTTTGTATTGCCAACAAAAAACGAACCTTTATTCTCTGCAAAGTCTCTAAATGTTTGATATGGTATATCCGCTCTTACTGTTGCAGCCAATGCAGATGATGAAAGAGTTAAAGCTAAAGTAGTTAATCCTGTCAGGGATAACTTCCCGCATGATTTCTGAGAGACTTTTCTTGCTAATTCAGATACTGCGATTAGCCCACCAGTAGCAACACTATATTTAAGAGAATATATTTTATTCATATATTTCCTCAGTTACTTTGTATAATTAATAAGCTATCAATCATTAAAACCATTAGTAATGGTTTACTTACTAATAGCTTCTTAAAAATAACATATATATATTGTAGGTGTGTGATAATTTTCACATTAATGTGAATCGCCACAGGTTTAATAGACACCTCAGAGTCATTTAAGATGACTTAAAGAGAGGTGCCCATGAGCGGTAAGCGTTATCCCGAAGAGTTTAAAATTGAAGCAGTCAAACAGGTTGTTGATCGCGGTTATTCTGTTGCCAGCGTTGCAACACGTCTCGATATCACCACCCACAGCCTTTACTCCTGGATAAAGAAGTACGGTCCGGATTCTTCCATAGTTCAAAAACAGAGGCTTTTTCCTCTGCTGTAAATGTTCGTCTCATTCAAAAAACCTCCGCAACCCCATGTTTTCACATAACTGTTGCGTTGACCAATTGAATCTACAGTGGCGTACTTCGCAAAGCTGCCCGACTGAGGTACGCCTTTATCCGTGACAACACCTGTTGCTGGCCTGTTCGCCTGCTCTGTCGGGTGCTGGATGTTCATCCCAGTGGTTTTTACACCTGGCTTCAGCAGCCGCATTCTCAACGCCATCAGGCAGACCTGAGACTGACAGGACAGATTAAACAGTTCTGGCTGGAATCGGGATGCGTCTATGGTTATCGCAAAATCCATTTAGATCTGCGGGACAGCGGGCAACAGTGCGGAGTGAACAGAGTCTGGCGACTGATGAAACGTATCGGGATAAAGGCTCAGGTCGGATACCGGAGCCCGCGGGCTCGTAAAGGCAAGGCCAGTATCGTGTCGCCCAACAGGCTTCAGCGACAGTTCAATCCGGATGCTCCGGATGAGCGTTGGGTAACGGACATAACCTACATCAGGACCCACGAAGGCTGGCTGTATCTTGCCGTGGTTGTTGATCTGTTCTCACGCAAAATTATCGGCTGGTCCATGCAATCCCGGATGACAAAAGACATTGTCCTGAACGCACAGCTGATGGCTGTATGGCGGCGTAATCCCCAAAAACAGGTGCTGGTTCATTCGGATCAGGGCAGTCAGTACACAAGCCATGAATGGCAGTCGTTCCTGAAATCACACGGCCTGGAGGGCAGCATGAGCCGTCGCGGTAACTGCCATGATAATGCGGTTGCAGAAAGCTTTTTCCAGTTGTTGAAACGCGAACGGATAAAGAAAAAGATCTACGGAACGCGGGAAGAAGCCCGCAGCGATATTTTTGATTACATCGAAATGTTTTATAACAGTAAGCGTCGGCATGGTTCCAGCGATCAGATGTCACCGACAGAATATGAAAACCAGTATTATCAACGGCTCGGAAGTGCCTAAATTATCCGTGGCGATTCACGTTTCTCCGGTCCTAAGACATCAATCATCTGCTCTCCAATGACTAGTCTAAAAACTAGTATTAAGACTATCACTTATTTAAGTGATATTGGTTGTCTGGAGATTCAGGGGGCCAGTCTACAACAATCGATATGTATAATGTTGGCTCTTCCAGTACTTTTTATTCAGCCTATGAGATAAGCAAGCTTAATGAGTATCTGGATAAGCAGGATTTGGATCATGGCTATTATTACACGCTGGAAAACCCGGTGCTGTGGCAATCTGCTCAGGAGGATGAATTATGAATGCGGATATCGAAAGGTATTTCAGCGATCTTATCGAGGCCAAAAAATTTAATGGCTATACGCTGGTCAGCGGAGAAGACTGGCAGAAGCCCACAGTCGACGAAATCCAGCTGGTCAGGGGACTTATCTTCCTGACTGACAGCCAGCTGGCCAACCGGCTGACTGTGGACGAACGCACCATCTGTAAGTGGAAATCCGGCGAGACCAGTATGGTGTACACCACCTGGTGCTGCCTGTGCTGGCTGGCCGGACTGGGTATGCCGCTCGATAACATTATCAGTCGCTGAAGACTCGCTTCCAGATGCGTCTGAACATGAATCGTCTCTGGTATCGGCAGCGGGAACGGATGATATGAGGGAGACGGTCATAGTTTTTCCAGAATAATGTCCAGCCCGGATACCCCTTAACTACCAATAAAATGAAACACCTAGTTTTTAAAATGCCGTAGGCAATAGCCATCAAAAATACAGTCATAGAATTTACCTTCTCTAAAACTGTATTTAGGAAATCCGATGCGGCCTTTAAGGCCGGTCGGTAAAAAAACTGAAAAAAAGTTTCCCTTCCCTCTTTGTTGCTGTATCAGGGGCAGTAATCCTTAAATTTTGCTTTCTGTGCAATAATCCATTCACCGCAACAATGTGCCGTTTTTTTGACTTTTCGGCAATAATCCTTCTTCTCCTCTCCTGAGATCCGATTTCTGGTTTAAGAGGATCACTTGCAGCCGGCAACAGGAAGGTTTTACATTGATTTGAATTATGCCGTTTCTTTTCCTCCTGCCTTGAAAAGGATATCTGAATGCACTTTTATGTGGATGAAACAGGCCAGACTGGCCGAAACCTTTTTGACAAAACCCAGCCAATCCTCTCCTACGGAGTACTGTCCTCAGAGGCTGACCTAGATAAGGTTGCTGAAGCGGATCTTGCCGCATTACGCAAAACTCTGGGCGTGGAGCGCCTGCACGCTGCGGAACTGGGCGTGCACCGCCTTTCAGAAGTTGTGGATACGCTGCTGGTCCTGCAGAAAAATCACCGGATACGGTTTGATATCTGGCAGGTGGTTAAGCGCGATCACGCCATTATTTCGTTCTTCGACCAGGTGTTTGATCAGGGACTGAATCCGGTTGTGCCCTGGAGTGCCTACTGGACCCCTCTGCGCTATCCCCTGCTGCTGAATCTGTCTAATCTGTTTGATGATGAGCTGGCTGAAAAAGCGTGGCGTGCCCGTCTTGAGGCTCATGATGAACGTTCTTGCTCATTATTCAGTGAGGTTTGTGGAGTGCTGCTTCAGCGCGTTCACTCTCTGGGTGATGCCCGTTCAGTTGAACTCATTACCGATGCCCTATCTTGGGCGATGGTCAACTTTGATGAGCTGGGGTACAACTGCAAAACCAATAAGGAAAAGTTGCAGATCATGCCCAATATGATTGGTTTTCAGTCCGTTTTGCACGGGATCTGCTCTCGTCTGGGGGCACCGAACCGGAAAGCAGATATCATTGTTGACCAGCAGTCACAGTTCAACACCACCCAGCGGGAGTTGAACGAGTTTTACTACCAGATCCGCGAACAGCCGTGGGCACTGGGGCCGGGTTTGCCTGTCATGGATATGAAGAACATGCCAGCAAAACCGCTTGTCTTCCAGTCGGGAACGATGAGTGCCGGGCTGGAACTGGTTGATATTTATCTCTGGATCTTCAAACGATACATGGAACGGAAGGAACTGACCAAACCCCTTTCCCGCCTCGTCTACACCAATCTTAAAACAGCGAGAACTGACAGTGTTTCTCTGCAGTCAGTTGCAAAGAGGTTTAAGGAGTTTTTTGAAAAACTTTCTGAACCAACCGCAGAAATGATAGAAAAAGCAAATGAACTCAGGGCCGTGGAAGAAACGCGCCGTCTTGCCCATCGTGTACAAAGTGTGTCGCAATCCTGATCAGAAAGGTTAACCGCATATGAAGGCAGAAAATGCCCGTCAGGTTCAGGGGCTGATAGAACTAGAGAAATTTAACCCTGAAACACTGTGCTCGGGCGAGAGCTGGATGGCACCTTCAGCCAGTGAAGTCAGCGTGGTCCGGGCGCTGATCCCGCTCACAGATATCCAGCTGGCCAACCGGCTAGATGTGGACGAGCGCACCATCCGTAAGTGGAAATCCGGCGAGACCAGAATGGTGTTCACCACCTGGTGCTGTCTGTGCTGGCTGGCCGGGTTGGGGATGCTGCTGGAAGAACCGGCTTAGCCGGTTCTGATGCGTTTCCAGATTCTTTTGAGAATGAAGCGTCGCTGATATCGCCATTGCGAACGGTAGATATGGGGGAGTCGATCATAGTTCTTCCAGAACAAGGTCCAGCCTTTATAGGCATCAACAAGTAGGGCAATGAGAGAGCCAGTTTTTAAGAGGCCATAGAAAACGGCCATGAGAAATACAGTCATACGATGTTCCTTATGTAAAACTGTATTTAGGAAATCCGAAGCAGCCTTTAAGGCCGGTTGATGAAAATGAGCTGAAAAAAGTTTTTCTGGCCTGTTTTTTGCAATTTCAGGCTAACTCTGTTCTGAATTTTGCCCACTGAGCAATAATTACCATATCTCAACAAACCACCATTTTTTGTGCTTATCTTGCAACAACTCTTCTTTTTCTCTTCTGAGATCCGGTTTCCGGCAGTTACGGATCTTCTTCTCCCCCCACACAACGCCACCTCCTGTAAGTACAACATGTCGTACTGCATTTAGCTGCTCATGACACTATATGTTGTGTTATTTCCCTGACCTGTGATGCGCCGCGCAGGGGCAGAAAACCGCTGTGTGGTGATTTCCTCAGCGTGGTACACTTCCGGAAAGTTATGAATAGGAAAAAAATCGGATCTGCCTGAAATGGGCATCCGATAATTTAATGACGTGGTTATATGCCTGCTTATTATCTGACAGGTGATGATTACGGCAGAGGAAAATCATTGTTACTACAGTCACCGCCGTTGCGGGGTGTAATTACTCTGAGTGACTATTTGAGGATGAATGTAATGGATGAAGAAACACCGGTGCCTCAAAAATTTGGCAGCCTTGATGCTCTCCTCATGGAATTAAACCGGGCTGGCCATCCTGATGATCAGATATGGTTTTATTGTAATGACCTTGGCATCCCGGAAGCACTTCAGGCTGCGGACTCAAGATTAATAGCGGAACGCCATGCTAATGGTTCATGGTGGACCGTTGAGGGTTACCACGAAGCTAATGATCCTCGTATGCCAGAACCAGAGGACGCATTGAATGTGGATGAGGCGCGTGGTCAGTTGGAAATTTTTTTTAAATAGATCAATCAAAGCAATGAATCATTGTGTGGCGGGATTTCCCAATAAGGAATAAACATGGCTGGCTGAAGAACTGACTGTCGACCGCTGAATACATACAGAAGGTAGCATTTCCGGATAAGGTACCGAACCGGGGCTGTTAAAAGATTCTGGAGCTGAAATGAAAAAGGGAAAAACGTTAGAACCGGGGCTGCTGGCCAGCGACAGCGACTGGCACAATAATGCCTGCCTGAATTACATGCCGGATCATGGTACAGCTTACACCGAAGGTTACAGGCGAGCTGCTGATATTCTGATTAACCACATTGATGAATCCGGGCGGGACCAGGATTTTCTGGTTTATCCGGTATTGTTTCTCTACCGACATCACTTGGAGCTCCTTATCAAACAAATTATCGGACTGGCCCTTGCACTGGCAGAAGACCCGGATAAACACCAGTACAAAAAAGATGACCATAACCTGAATAATCTATGGCCGCTGGCACAAAAGCTGATCCTGGAAGTTGATGACAGCTACCGGCCTTCCGATTTTAAAATCGTCAAAGAGGTGGTTAAAGCTCTTCACCAAGCGGATGAACGGGCGACAGATTTCCGATATGCCAGGAGAAATGACGGCATCCGGAGCCTTGAAGGAATTCATTACGTCAACACCCGCCGCTTTGGGGAAAAAATGGGAGAGGCTTCCGATTTACTTGACGGGGTCGACAACGGCCTCCGGTACCTGCTGGACTGTAAAGCCGAATGGAATCAAATTCTGGACAGCTTCTGACAGCCAGAAACGGCGCGAAAAATCCATCAGACTTACCTGAACAACTAATGATACTGAGATACCGATCATGACTGGCCTCATACCTTCAGCTACTTCTCAGGGCTCAATGACCGCCCTGCCAGTGACCATCGACTATCCCGCAGCACTGGCTTTGCGGCAGATGGCGCTCGTTCAGGACGAACTACCGAAATACCTGCTGGCGCCGGAAGTGAGCGCCCTGCTCCACTATGTGCCCGATCTGCACCGTAAGATGCTGCTGGCCACCCTCTGGAATACGGGCGCCCGCATTAACGAGGCACTGGCGCTTACTCGAGGGGATTTTTCGCTGGCACCGCCTTATCCGTTTGTGCAACTGGCCACGCTGAAGCAACGTGCCGAGAAGGCTGCCAGAACAGCAGGACGTCTGCCCGCCGGCAGTCAGGCCCATCGTCTGGTTCCGCTATCAGACAGCCAGTACGTGAACCAGTTGGAAATGATGGTGGCCACGCTGAAGATTCCGCTCGAGCGACGTAATAAGCGTACCGGCAGAACCGAAAAGGCGCGTATCTGGGAGGTCACTGACCGGACGGTACGGACCTGGCTGAATGAAGCAGTGGAGAATGCGGCCGCTGACGGGGTGTCATTCTCTGTGCCGGTCACACCGCACACGTTCAGGCACAGTTATGCGATGCACATGCTGTATGCCGGTATTCCACTGAAGGTATTGCAGAGTCTCATGGGACACAAGTCGGTCAGCTCGACGGAGGTGTACACGAAGGTGTTTGCGCTGGATGTGGCTGCACGGCACCGGGTGCAGTTTTCGATGCCTGAGTCCGATGCTGTCACAATGCTGAAAAGCAGACACGCATAAGTCACAAATCATAATTATGAATTGTGATTTATTCTATAAAAGAAGAGACCACTGCAATATGTGATCTCTTGTATGCAAGGGTGCTTAAACAGTGTGAATTCACAAGTATGATTTCATAAGTAATAACTTCTTGATTATTACGTTAGTGTTTTTAAGTATTGCTCAAGGGCTACTCTGACGATGGCACTTACATTTTTTGGATCTTTACCATTGCGTTTATTCCTCAATGCCAGATCTTCTATTGTGACAAGCATGCTTTCACCAAGAGAGATTGTCGTCCGACATTGTTTTTCTGGTTCGGGTTTTTCCGGCGCGCCGTATGGTTTATCCGCAAGGCGCTGAGCCAGAGCCTCTGCTTGTTCTACCGTAACTGCAGCTCTGTTTAATGCTTGCTGGCTGGGTTTCTTCACCATGGGCCAAATACCTCATTCATTAAATGTTCAATTTCTGCTCTGGCTGCTGTATTGTTCGTTTCTACTACACCGGTACCGTTGCTCATGCAATCGCGATAGACTTTTCTGAAACAAATAACTGAATCCAGGACTTGAATTGTTGGGAATTCTTCAAGATATTCAAGGAATTCTTTTCTCTCATTTCCCCTCAAAACCGGATTGGTTGTTGCCATACTTTGTAAACAATAAACCTTAAGTTCCGGGTTAAGGTTACGCATTGCGTCTATCTGTTGTTCTAGTTCTGTAAGAGTATCCAGATCTGGTTGAGAACACTGTAGTGGCGCAATTATTTGATGTGCGACAACTCCACTCGTTATGAATTCCTTTGAGTTTCTTCCTGCGACATCCACTATTACATCATCGAACTTTTCATTCAGAGCCTGTAGTGTTTGTGTCAGGTTATCAAATTTCTCAACAAGGGTTATTGCTGGTAACAGTCCTGCAGCTTCTCGTTCCGCATGATGTTTTGCGGCTGTTCGTTGTAGATCTCCGTTTAACAGGCAGACTTCCCTTCCTTTATTTGCGAGAGCAATAGCCAGGTTTGATGCAATGGTAGTTTTCCCTGAACCACCTTTGTTCCCACCAACTACAGTAATCATTGCAACCTCATAAATGTGATGTGTGAAGTATGATGATATTTTGACACGGTAACCTGATGTGTCAATATGCATTCATATTTATGAAGTATGAAATATGAAGTGTGTCATATGATGTAATAAATATTACTTGTGTTTTGTGATTTCATAACTATGATAGTGCTCAAATTGAGTATTACCTTGCAACCAGAAACAGTGATTTACTCAGATTGAGTATTTAAGGGGCTATAGATGAACGTATACTGCGATGATGGTTCAACAACAATCAAGTTGGCATGGAATGACAATGGGAAAATCTGTAAGTCGTTGTCGCAAAACTCATTTCGTCATGGATGGAAGGTTGACGGGTTAGGGATTCGCCAGACATTTAACTATGAACTGGATGGTAAAAAATACACGTATGATGAAGTTAGCAACCAATCTATTCTTACGACTCATATTGAGTATCAATATACGGATGTTAACCTGTTAGCTGTGCATCACGCTTTACTGAATAGTGGATTAGCGCCTCAGCCTGTATCATTGACTGTGACTTTGCCTATCAGTGAGTTCTACACGAAAGAGTGTCAAAAAAATGAACTCAACATTCAGCGTAAAATTGAGAATTTAATGAGGCCGATTCGTCTTAATAAAGGCGATGTTTTCACCATTGAACACGTTGATGTGATGCCTGAATCATTGCCAGCTGTGTTTTCTCGTCTGGTCATGGATAAAGTTGGTCAGTTCGAAAAATCGCTGGTAGTTGATATTGGCGGCACTACGCTTGATGTTGGTGTTATCGTTGGTCAATTTGACTCTGTAAGTGCCATTCATGGTAATTCTGGCATTGGTGTGTCTTCAGTTACGAAAGCTGCAATGAGTGCATTGCGCATGGCATCCAGTGATACCAGTTTCCTCGTTGCAGATGAATTGATTAAACGTCGTAATGACCCGGACTTTGTTCGGCAGGTTATAAATGACGAAACAAAAACTGATCTGGTCCTTAATACCATTGAGGGGGCTATTGCCAGTCTGGGGGAGCAAGTAGTCAATGAGCTCGGTGATTTTCATCATGTGAATCGTGTTTATGTTGTCGGTGGTGGGGCCCCGTTGATCTATGATTCGATAAAAACGGCATGGCACCATCTTGGGCAAAAAGTAGTGATGATGGAGTCGCCACAGACAGCACTGGTTGAAGCTATCGCGGCTTTCAAAGAGGAGTAATATTGTGGACGATGAACGGAAAAGGAAAAAATTCACACTTTATCTGCATCCGGAAAAAGCTGCAGACTTTCAAACTTTGGAAGCGATAGAGTCCGTTCCGCGTTCTGAGCGTGGTGAGCTGTTCCGGAATGCATTTATTTCTGGAATGGCGTTACACCAACTTGATCCTCGCCTGCCTGTATTGCTGACTGCCATTTTGAGCGAGGAGTTTTCAGCAGATCAGGTTGTAACCTTACTCAGTCAGACGACAGGATGGAAGCCTTCTCAGGCCGATATCAGAGCTGTGTTGACTGAACTCGGTGCTTTGCAATCTGCTGAAAAAATGCCTCCTTCTGCTACTGATTCGGTGCAGGAGGCAATGAATGATGTGCGCCTTAAAATGCAAAAATTATTCTGATATATCAGAATGAAGCAATGGGGATCTCAGTCCATTGTGTTGTATACGAAGGCGAGAGCATTTCCCGTTTCATTTGCCATTCAGGGGCGGTTCCTCGCCCCGCAAACCACACTTTCCCTTTTCCAGACTGGTTCAGTTCATCGAGTGTTTTCATTAACTTTTCGCTGTTTTTACGGGGCTGGATCTCATCAAATAATCCCGGCTGCGCTATACCCGATGGTGTGAAATCAGCCAGCATGACTCCTGCCTTCATATAGCGGTACCCTTCACGCCAGACATGGTTTAACGCTCTGCATGCTGCGGCAATAATGTCCCGGCTGTCCTGTGTGGGTAATGGAAGCTTTTCCACAGCGGCATTGCTGTAACAGGGTTCTTTTACTGCAAAGGGGGATGTCCGTACAAATGTCGTCACCTGCCGGCAATACTGACGCTCCCCACGTAGTTTCTCTGCGGCCCGCTCTGCATACTGAACAACAGCCTGGTGCATGGCATCTTTGTCTGTGATTCGTTCACCAAAACTGCGACTACAGACAATCTGCTGTTTTGCCGGTGGTGCTTCTTCCAGGGATATGCAGGACTCGCCGTTGAGTTCGCGTACCGTACGCTCAAGAATGACGCTGAAGTTTTTCCGGATGAATGCCGTGTTAGCCTGCGCCAGCTGCAGTGCTGTGTTAATACCCAGCGCATTCAGCTTTTCCGTCAGTCTGCGTCCTACTCCCCAGACCTCACCAACTGGCTGCAGCCCCAGTAGCTTCAAGATCCGATTACGGTTTTCTGCTGTCAGCGCGACCACACCGGAAAACTGTGGCCATTGCTTTGTTGCCCACTGTGCACTTTTAGCCAGCGTTTTTGTAGGCGCAATGCCCACCCCCATGGTGAGTCCTGTCCAGCTTTTTACCTGTTCCCTGAGCTGATGACCAAAAAACTCCGGAGAGATGCAATGATTTATCCCCCGCAAATCAATGAACATTTCATCAATTGAGTAGGGCTCAACTGCGGGAGAAAGCGACTCCAGAACAGCCATAACCCGTTGGCTCATGCTGTGGTACAGCGCATAATTGCTGGAAAATACATGTATTTTCTTCTCCAGGCGCATCTGTCTCACCTGAAACCAGGGCTGCCCCATTCTGATGCCAAGGGCTTTTGCCTCCGGGCTGCGCGCGATCACACAGCCATCGTTATTGCTGAGTACGATGACCGGTTCGTTGCGAAGGTCCGGGCGGAAAACTTTTTCACATGAGGCGTAGAAACTGTTGATATCAGCTAGTGCAAACATCAGCGTAACTCTCGCGTCCTGTGTATCACGTGAGTGACAACACCAAAAATACAGATGTTTTCCGGATACAGTGTGCGGAACTCCGGGCTGTCTGAAACCGGCTCCAGTGCCGGGCGTGGGCGCAACAGCAGTCGTTTGACGGTGAACTCACCGTCGATCTCAGCGATAACGATGTCCCCGTGTTGTGGTTTTTCGGCCCTGTCCACTACCAGCAGATCACCATTCTGCACGCCAGCCTGGTTCATCGATTCACCGCTGGCGCGCAGAAAGAAGGTGGCTGCAGGTCTGCTGATGCAATAGCTGTTCAGATCCAGTTCCTGCTCAGCATAATCAGTGGCAGGCGAAGGAAAACCGGCCTGGCAACGATCGGCAAACAACGGTCGCACGTAACTGTCATCGCCTGAAGGGTCAGCCGGACGGTGATAAACGGTACTCATGCTGCAGGCAGCCAGCTGTCGTCCTGCCAGATTTCTTCCAGCAGAGACAGGATACGTTCTTTATCCTTGTCGTTGCGGGCTCCTGTGACAGATACAGACGGGGCGCTGCCCTGGTCTATACGCAGCCAGATTTCCGGGTAGTGTGGTTTCAGACGTTGTTCGATTTCATTCTGTAGCGCCTGAAGTGTGCCTGATTTGAGGTTTTTTGTGCTCTGGCGGTCGAAAAGAATTTCAATGCGGATCATGTTCTCATCTCCCTTTTCTATTGCTGTATGCATATACAGTATTCTAATAACTGAATCCACACACAGTCAAATGTCATTATTGTGACTAAAAAGCGCTCAATTCTCTGAGAGTGTGGCTGTATGCCTGCTGTGGACTGCTGTGTTCATCTTATCCACAGCATTTTGCGCACGGTTCTGTGAATAAAATACCTGGTTACCCAGGCCGTGCCGGCACGTTAACCGGGCTGCATCCGATGCAAGTGTGTCGCTGTCGCCGGCCTCCTCACCCGGTCACGTTTCGTCGTTCCTCCTCCACGCGCTGCGGCTTCGGGGCCGCACCTGCATTCGTATGCGGTCGCCCGGTTACAGGTGCGGCACGGCCTGATGGAGGCCGCATGTGAGAGGAGAATTCCCATGCCAAACTGGTGCTCGAATCGTATGTATTTTTCTGGTGAACCGGCACAGATCGCTGAGATTAAACGACTGGCCAGCGGCGCAGTCACACCGTTTTATCGCCGCGCCACAAATGAAGGTATTCAGCTGTTTCTGGCCGGAAGTGCCGGACTTCTGCAGACCACTGAAGATGTGCAGTTTGAACCGTGCCCCGGACTGACGGCTGCCGGACGTGGTGTTGTATCGCCGGAGAATATCGCGTTCACACGCTGGCTGACACACCTGCAGAACGGTGTGCTACTGGATGAACAAAACTGCCTGATGCTGCATGAACTCTGGCTGCAGAGCGGTACTGAACAGCGTCGCTGGGAAGGATTACCGGACGATGTCAGGGATACCATCACCGCACTTTTCACCGCAAAAAGAGGTGACTGGTGTGGCTTCTGGAGTAACGAGGATGTATCGGTGTGGTGGAACCGTCTGTGTGACAACGTACTGCCGGAAAAAACCATGCCGTTTGACCTGCTGACGGTTCTGCCCACCCGCCTGGATGTTGAAGTGAATGGCTTTAACGGTGGTGTTCTGAACGGTGTTCCTTCTGCATATCACTGGTATACGGAACAGTATGGCGTGAAGTGGCCTGTGGGGTATGAGGTGAATATCAGTAGTCAGGGAGACAACTTCATTCAGGTTGATTTCGACACGCCGTGGTGTCAGCCGGAAAGCGACGTTATTGCAGAATTAAGCCGCCGTTTCAGCTGCACGCTGGAGCACTGGTATGCCGAACAGGGCTGTGATTTCTGTGGCTGGCAGTTGTATGAGCGCGGAGAACTCGTTGATGTGCTGTGGGGGGAACTGGAATGGTCTTCCCCGACAGATGACGATGAGCTGCCGGAAGTCACCGGACCTGCGTGGATAGTCGACAATGTGGCGCATTATGGCGGATGAAGTATGACGGAGACGGGCGGGAAACCGCCCGTTTCTTTTCCGACAAAGGATGTCGCCGTGCTCCTCTTTTTACTGCGCCGGCTGACGCGGCGCGGCATAAACGCTGCCTGTGGTCAGTGTCCCGCGTCCGGCGGGCACGGGACGGGCGCTTTTACCGCTCCCGGCTGGCGTCGATGACAGTGTACGCC
>OGEW01000346.1_pt1 | contig 17047 bp, 9 predicted proteins | sample 1570781 | NCBI WGS metagenome assembly OGEW01 (sample SAMEA2582047, study PRJEB24529) | metagenome | biome: Human gut stool | place: China | collected 2011 | reverse complement strand
AATATTAAAAGACATTTACTCTATTCCAGATGAAGTATATGAAAAAAACATGAAATTTTTAAATAAGGTTTTAGATTTAGAAGAATTCATGACAAGACCTGTTAGAACTCTTTCTCTTGGACAAAGGATGAGAGGAGATTTAGCTGCCTCTTTGATCCATAATCCTAAAATACTATATCTAGACGAGCCTACCATTGGACTTGATGTAGTTGTAAAAGAAAAAGTAAGGACAGCCATAAAAGAAATAAATAAAGAATTTGGAACAACTGTCATACTAACTACTCACGATTTAAGTGATATTGAGGAATTATGTAAAAGAATAATTATCATAGACAAAGGTACTAAGATATATGATGGAAGCTTAGATGACATTAAGAAAAAATATGGTTATATGACGACTTTAGAAATTCAAAGTAAAAAAGATTTTAAAACCTTATTAAACATTAAGGAAATTTTAAAATCTGAAAGTAATATACCTATCGAAACCTTCTCTAATGATGATTTAAGTGAATATATTGAATCTGGAAAGCTTAGGATAAAGTGCTGAAATAAACCATTATTCGTGTTCAGAATGAACATAAACTATTGGAGTCTTGTTGTATTTGAATTATTTGAAAACTAAACAAAGTCTATGATTATATATTTGATATGCTTGCTGGTTATTGGCTTGATAATAGCCTGGAATATAAAAAAGGCTCCTTCGGATAAGGATTTGTGGGGAGAGGAAGAACAAGAAAAATAAATATAAATATAAATAAGAGGTGATAGCCTCTTATTTATATTTATGAAGTGTGTTTATATAAGTATTTTTAGCTCATTGGAACTCTTTAACGCTCAAATTGTTTTTTCCACTCCTTGTACATTTTTAAAGCTTCTACCGGCCAATAACCGTACCAGTCATATCCGGTTCTTCTTTCAGCGTTTACGTCAGACAGTTTCCATACCTTTTCACCGGAGCGTTTGGCCATAAACGGTCTGTTGTCAGACAGTTCATAAAAGCGGCTCCAGATAGCGGGAGCGGTTTCATCTTTAACCACTACATTGTCGTAAGGATATTCATTGTTTATGATATCTTTTCCCTGCAGTGGAACACGTTCAATTCGAATACCTTCTATTTTAGAGTTATTGAACCATGCTATAGCTGCTTCTACAGCCTGAATAACCTCTTCTGATGGATTCTTTATTCCCATAAGAAAGATGGTAATTGCAGTACTTTCCCATGCTGTTAATCCCGGTAATTCAAAAGTTCTGGCTTTTACGGGAACCAGAGTTTCGTTATCATACTGTTGTGCCCATGCCGTTTTAATGCCATTCTGCACATATTGTGTCTTCAGTACTACGGCAAGCCCTTTATCGTACGACTTCTGTATTGCTTTAAGCATATCGGAGTCCAGCCATAAAAAGCTGGAGTCTCCTTGCAGTATGTTTCTGAATAGTTCCAAAGTACCGGTGGTAACATCATCGTTAAAGGTAACAGCATCTACATCCCAGCCTCTCCAGCCGCCATTGTTCTTTTGTGTGGAGAGCAGATATTGCAAGCCTTTTTCCGAAGCGGCTCTGTATTTTTGTTTTTTGGTTAATGTGTACACATCCGCCAGATACTCTATTTGCGAGAATGTATTCCGATTATCAAGCGTACTCCGCTTTTGCTCGTCTTTCAGACCAGCTTTTATGGAATCTATGTTCAGTACGCCTGCCCAGTCCATGTTTTTCAGCCAGCCGCCGTCTTCATTTTGATATGCAATCAGATTGTCGGCAATCTTCTCGTAATCCTTTTCGGCATAACGCGCATACGTACGGTCCGGATGCAACAAGTTCCAATGGTGTATTCCATCCAGCAAAGCATCTAAAGAAGGTACTTTCTGTGCAAATACAGCAGCAGGAAATAAAATACCTATCAGGAATATCTTTAATTTCATCATAGTGCAATTTATTAAAATCCGGGATTCTGTTCTACGGTTTCTTTATTACGGTTGATGGCATCCAATGGGATGGGGCGGAGTATTTTGTAATTACCGTCATTACCTACAAAGTCATTAACCTTAATGTTATCGTGATTGTAAGCGAAACATGCCTGTCCGTCATAAGTGCCATTGGCAACATATCGAATTAAGCGTCCGGTACGTTTCAAGTCCATCCAGCGGTGATATTCTCCTGCCAACTCACGCGCACGTTCGTCCAGAATAAAGTCGATGCCTTGTTCTCCGGTCACATCACTTTCCTGTACCGAGAGGTCATATCCGGCTTCCGTGGCACGTTCGCGCAGCTCGTTAATCTTAACCTTTGCCTTGTCGGGTTGATTCAGTTTTACATAAGCTTCTGCGGCCACTAGATAGGTTTCTCCCAGACGTGCTAAGATGATGTCGTGCGTGCTGCCAGTCATGGAGAATGCAGAAGTGGGGTCATCGAACTTTCTTATACAAGCTACTCCGTAATCATCTGTACACTTATCGGCATATGCTGTCATATTTCCTTTTCTGTCCTCACTCATCTCACTCATTTTGATGACAGTCGCATTCTGGCGCAGAGTCGGATTTTCGTTCTTCCAAGCAGTGATGTCAGCATCCGACATCCAGCCGGGAGCATAGAAATACTTAATAGGAGAAGTGGTTGGAGCCGTGTAGTAATCATAGTAAAACTTATGCAACTCCAGCATGAATGTACCTTCATAGCGCTTGTCGCCTTTCGTAAACAAATTGTGCAGATGAACAGTCGGAGCAAGATAACCGGCGTTGTACTTGTTCTTTTCTTCGGCACCGCCTAAGTATACTCCGAATACCGATTGTTGCATATTACCGTCTTTGCTCAAGTCTTCCAAAGTAGCGCTGCTGTACTGTACGGACCAGAAAATTTCATCGTTTTCTTCGTTGTTAATGCTGAATACGTCATTGAAAGCGATGGTCGGTTTTTCTCCGTTTATGGCTTTCTCGGCACACAAGGCTGCATTGGTGAAGTCATTGCTGTCGGCAAATGTTTCATAGCCTCTTGCCAGATAAGTTTTGGCAAGAAAATGCATAGCAGCACGTTTATTGGCACGTCCAAAGTTATCTCCGGTAGCTTCTGAACGCTCCAACAGTTGTGAGTCGTCGGATGCCAGGTAAGAGAATTCATCTATAACGAACTGATAAACGTTTTCAGCACTCTCACGCGCATGGTTCATTACTGCAGATTCAAACATCGTTTTGTTTAATGCTACTCCACCGAAGTGTTGTACCAGTAAGTAGTAATAGTAAGCTCTCAAAAAGCGTGCTTCATCTACATATTGCAGTTTTACAGAAGAATCTTCTGTTGATTCACCGTAATATATAACAGAATTGGCTAATTGTATTCCTTTATAGCATTCTGTATAAAACTCTTGCACGTCTTTGTCGGAAGAGTTATAAGATGAACCGTATAGCCCAATGGCGTCTACGCCTTGTTTACCACCTGCAAACAAGTCTGTTCCTGCACTGAATACCCAGGGAGCTCCGCCGTAAATACTTCTTAGAGAAGAATATGTACTGTTCAGCAAACTGTTGAAACCGATTTTGGTATTATAGAATTCATTTGAGGGAACATCCGATCTGTTGTCTTGTTCCAAAAAGTCTGAGCAACTGCTAATGGTAAGTCCTAACAGGCAGGTTGCGATATATATTGCTTTTTTCATGGTTATCAGGTATTAAAATTTTAAATTAACTCCAACTTGGTATGTACGTGAGCTCGGTCCGCCTGTTCCGTCATTCAAGGCTGCCTCCGCCCATTCCGGATCAAAGCCCTTATAACTTGTAAAGGTAAACGGATTCAATACATTGACATACAAACGCAAATGGTCTACACCAATCTTGGACATCCAGCTTTTGGGGAATGTGTAACCCAAAGTGATGTTTTTGATTTTAACGAAAGAGTTGTTTACGTAAGAGTTGCCTACATAAGTTGTCTGTTTGTCGGTACCCCAACCGATACCGCCGCCATAGTTGTTGTTGGCCGTGTTGGTAGGATAAGGATATGCGCCCATGTGAGCTTCTGTTGTTAGGGTATAACCGCTTCCATCGGCATTGAGCACAGGAGTACCTGCGGGGATATAATAATCCATTTTCAGCTTGTTACGTCCGCGGTCTTTGTAGTTGGTGAATTCGGCCATGAACGGACTCTCTACCATACCGCCTTGTTTGGTATAGATGGAGAAAGAGAAGTCGAAGTTCTTGTAGGTCATGTTTGAAGTAACACTACCTGTCCATTTCGGTAATGCATGGCCTAAAACAACCAAGTCGTTTTCATCAATTACTCCGTAGCCCTCTTCACCGGGTTGCTGCTGGTCTTTCAGCTTCATTTCACCTTCGATGAACTTAGTCTTGATAGCGTCGTTTGTGGCATAAGCCCTTGCCTCTTCGGCTGTACAAACTCCGGCGTATTCATAGTCGTAGATAACGTCGATAGGCTGGCCGATGAACCATTTATTGGCTACTAAGTCTTCTTTGCCGCCGTTCAATTCCAATATTTCGTTTTTGTTCTTGGCAAAAGAGAAAGTAGTGCTCCAGTAGAAATCCTTGGTCTGTACGTTTACTGTGCTTAATGAGATTTCAACACCTGTATTCTTTACCTTACCTACGTTGTTCATCATGGCTCCTGTTGAAGAACCCAGTTCCAGCGGCGTTAATTGTTCCATTAGCAAGTCTCTTGAAACTTTGTTGTACCAGTCGATGCTACCGCTGATGCGATTGTTGAGAAATCCAAAGTCCAGACCGACATTGATTTCTCTTGTCTTTTCCCATGTCAACAAGGTGTTGGTAATACCGTTGATACCATATCCATAGGCCGGTGCACCACCATAATTATACCAATATTTGGTACCTGCCAATGATTGTGTGTCATAAGGTCCCACATTGGCGTTATTACCGGTCAGACCGATACTTGCTCTTAACTTCAGGTTGCTGATCCATGAGAGTTCTTTCGCAAAGTCCTCTTCACTGATACGCCATGCCAATGCCATGGACGGGAAAGCGCCCCAACGGTTATCTTTCTGGAATTTGGAGCTTCCGTCCCAACGGCTGGATACGGTTGCCAAATAACGTCCTTTATAAGCATAATTCAGTCGCAGTACATATGAGAGCATGGTTAACTTTTCATAGTAGCTGTTCGCATTGCTCAGGAAGCCGGCAGAACCTGTATTATACCAGTCTACATCGAAAGGCATATCGTTGGCGGTAATGGCATCCCCTTCTTTGGTTGCGCTATATACGCTGAACAATGCCAACGCGTTGATACTGTGGTCGCCGAATGTTTTGGTATAATTGGCTTGCGTATCCCAGGTGTATGTGAAATAATCAACGTTGGTGATAGTGGCCGTGTTGTATGGATCACCGGTGCTCGGATTCTTGGAAGAGAACTGGCTGTCTGTATTCACACCATAGAATTCGCCTCGTTTGCTGCGGTTGTATGTAGGAGAGAATGTGGTCTTCAAAATGACTTCCTTGATAGGAGAATACTGCAAGTATAAGTTACCCATAACATCGTAACTGCGTGTTTCATCTGTAGAGTTTGCTCTATCTACCAATGGGTTCAATGTAGAAGTGAAACCGCCGCCATCGGGAAATATTGCTGCATCTTTGGCAGGTTGGAGTATTAATTCTCCTTTATTTTCGCCTTCCCAATAGTAAGGAACCCAGTAGGGATTTGCACGGAAACCGGTAATAACCGAATTCTTGCTGCCATAGTCTTTCAGAGAGGTAGAAAGGTTTACCAACGCGCCGATAGAGAAACGGTCGTTGATTTTGTGGTCTATCGCAGCCTTGACATTCCAACGTTCATAGGAGTCGTGCAGGATGCCGTCGTCTTTCTGATAGCCCAAACCAACGCGGTAAGAAAGATTCTTTGTATTACCGGCGATGTTGAGGTAATGGTTTTGCTGCTGACCGTCCGTGGTTATCAAATCCGGCCAGTCATAATAACCTTTGGTGGCATAAATATCTTTGATTTTGGCGCTGTTATTTCCCCAGAAAGCACTCCAATCCGTATCTTTCATCTGATAAGTAGGATGTCCGAACTCGTCCGTAGACTTCAGGGTTGTATAACGTTGGAAACGATAGTTGGTCCATTCGTCGCCACTCATAAATTCCGGCATATTGGCTACGGTTTTGTAACCGTAATATCCGTACTTGAACCTTAGCTTCGTCCTTAATGCTCGTTCCGGCTTGCTTGGTTGTAATCATCACGACACCGTTTGTTGCGCGCGAACCATAGATAGCGGTAGAAGAAGCGTCTTTCAGGATGTCGATTTTTTCTATATCGGCAGGGTTCAGGAAGTTCATATTGTCGCACACCACTCCGTCGATAACGTACAGTGGTTCACCGCCGGCCATAGAACTCTTACCGCGGATAGAGATGTTGAATCCTTCACCGGCACGGCTTGAGCTTTGCGAAATGTCCACACCCGCAACCGAACCTTGCAAGGATTCCATAACTGAAGTGGTACCTTTAGCCATAATCTTATCGTTGTTTACACTTCCAACCGAACCGGTTACATCCGACTTTTTCTGTACACCGTAACCTACCACCACCACTTCATCCAATGCCTGCGCATCTTCTTTCAGTGTTACCTTAATGTTCTTTTGGCTGCCCACTGTAACGGTTTGCGTGATATAACCGATAAATGATACCTGGATTTTTGCGTTGGGCTGTACGCTAAGTTTAAAATTACCGTCGATGTCAGTAATTACACCGTTAGTAGTGCCTACTTCCAATACGTTTGCACCGATAATTGGTTCACCCGTACCGTCGATTACGGTACCTGAAATTTGGTGACCTTGTGCAAAAGCGATTAAGCATAGCATACTCAACGACAGAGTAGCCAATGCTCTTTTTGCAAGTCTTTTTAGATTCATAAGTTTGTTTTTTATAGTTATTAAATGTAGTAAGGCTGATAATCGTAATGAGGTATTCTCACCCGTTATCGAACACAAAAATACATGATATATCGTAAATTTTATAGTATTTTTTGATATTCTTTGTGGAAAAATTAACTGTTATCCTCTGACTGTCCGTGTGGCATATTCTCCTTTCTCCCTTCACATCTCCCTATTCATCAGGCTTTGCGGGTGAACCCTTGGTTGGGAGGACCATAACAGATAAGCACTTCATTTTTTTATGTCAGAGACACTACCGGATAGAAATTTCCATAGCGTCCGTGCTTTCGCAGAAAACCGGCAGGCACGAGCTGCTGCGAAAAACTGTTCGGGTTGCTTCCCCTCATGGCGGCAGGGTTTTGCTTTTTCAGTTCTTTGAAGATGTCGGCAGCGGAGAGATTTCTTATTTTTTCTTTTGGGTCCTCGGATGTTGCAGGACGGAAACAACTGCGTAGTACTTCTTCTGCCGGATTGCGGTGCTGGAAGATGAGGTTGTGCTCTTGGAGCTCTTCCTCTTCTTCGGCCGAAAACCAATAGCGTGCTCCATCCGAAAGTTCCTGTTTCAGTTGTGCATAGATTTGCTTGTGCTCAATGCAGGTACAATCAATTTTATCCTTTACTTCTACACAGAGAAAACGGCGGCTGCCGGTGTTGTCAGACAATAAGTCGAAACGGTTGCTCGTGCCGATGAAAGAAGCGATACGGGGCAGGTTACGGAAATTCTTTTGGTATGCCTTGCAAAGGTTTAAATCCGCCATTTGCATCAGGTTTTTGAGCAGTGGTATTTTTCCTGGAGAATATTTATCGAATTCATCGAGGTTCAGCAGTCCCATTTCCGACATTTTGCGGGTGACATTACTTCGTGACGTGAGCTCTATTTCGTCCGAATAGTAGCGGGACAGGCTGTCGGGCATCAGACTTTTGCAGAATGTGGATTTCAGGCAGCCCTGTCGGATGCTGACGAGTAGGGGAGCTACGCTGTTGGCATGCTTTCCGGTCTGTCCTGTCCATTGGGCAGTGAGACCGAGCATCCATGTATGGAAACCGTTTATCCAATATGATTCGGACGAGATGCGTTGGGCCAGTCGGGTTATCCGGTCGATGCCATCCCAAACGGGAAGCTGTTCAAAATAAAGCAGGAAAGGATGATACTCAGGTACATGTTTGGAGAAAAGAAAACGGCTGATATCTTTGTCCCAACATAGAATTCCCCGGGCATGGGCTTCGAGGCATAGGGTATTCAGTTCCCGTTTGCCGATGGTGACAAACGTTTTGTCTGCGGCATTGGCGGGGCGGTATTCGGTTTCGTCTGTCAGCAGGTTGTAACGGAAGAGGTAACTGGTTTGCAAAAAGCGGTTTACCTGTTCTGTCAGGTTACATGTTTGCATGCGGGCAGGTTTGTCATGCTTCTGGTTTCTTAGTAGAAAGAGGATAAATTTCATAATGCTTTTTTTCATGGTATGCATTGTTTTTATTAATGGGTTCATGCCACTAAGTTACTATCGGCAGGAAGCCTTTTGCAAGCCTTTCTTATACTATTTTTATTGGTGGTACAGTATGTGGAAAGACCTTGTGTTATTGTATTTTCAATGTGAGATAATTCTTTTTCTCTCGTTGTAAAATAGGGTGTTGACTATAGTCAACCGTTCTGTTCACTACTGTCGGCTGTTCTGTTTACAACAGTCGGCTGCTTTGTTGACTGTTGTCGGTAACCGGTTTATCTTAAAGGAAAAATAGATTATCTCGTAGGAAAACACTATATTTACACAATATAAATAAATACTGCACAATGGCAATTCATTTTGAATGGTATGAGAATCCGGTTCCACCGAACCGGCCGGATGAGAAAAAACTCCATGCACGCATTACGTACAATGGAAAGGTAGGGACAGACTACGTGAGGCGTAAAATCCAGGAGCGTTGTTCGCTGACGGAAACGGATGTAACGGCTGTGCTCGATGCACTGTCGCATGTGTTGGGGCAGGAACTGGGCGACGGACGCCAAGTGCATCTGGACGGGATAGGTTATTTTCATCCTACACTGAAATGTATAGAAGAGGTGACGGCAGAGACGAAACGCAAAAATACCAAAGTTCGCTTAAAAGGTATCAAGTTTCGTGCCGACCAGGCATTGAAGAACGAAGTAGGAACTGTAAAGCTTAAAAATATCAAGCATGACGGACACTCCAGTAAGTTATCGGACGTGGAAATAGACATGCGCCTCCGTGCTTATTTTGCCGACCATCAGCTGATGACCCGTGCAGACTTCCAACAGATTTGCGGATTTATGAGGTCGAAGGCTATGGAACATATCCGCAGATTGAAGTTGGAAGGAAAAATACGGAATATAGGACTGCCTACACAACCGATATACGTACCCGTGGAGGGATATTACGGGATAAGCAGGGATAGGATTGTCCGGAAATGATTTTTTGACTTTTATTATGGATTTGCGGGTGAAGGCTTGGAAAGAGGCTTCACCCGCAAATGCTGATGGATAGGGAGATGTGAAGGGTAAAGAGATAAATGACAGATGGATATAAGCATATATCTTTATGATGTTTTTTAGCAGGTAAAACAATTTTTAGCAGTTTTATGTCAAAATCTACACAAGAGATGTGACTTAAAAAATGAATTTTGCCCCGTGAACAAATATCGTGGAGAACATTATTTTTTTAACACATCTTTTTATGTATAATCAACAAAGACTAAAGAAAGTTGCTTTGATGCTCATGATGAGCATGCTTTGCCTGATTTCCTTTGCACAGGAAAGACAGGTGCAGGGCATCGTGAAAGACAAGAGCGGTGAACCGATGATTGGTGTCAACGTTTTGGTAAAAGGTACCACCAACGGTACCATAACTGGAGTGGACGGAGATTTTACGCTTTCGGGCGTGAAAAAGTCCGATATCCTCTCTTTTACCTATATCGGCTTTAAGAATAAAGAGCTGAAGTATGAAGGAGAAAAACTGCTGAATGTGGTTTTGGAAGAGGATTCCGAGTTATTGGATGAAGTTGTTGTCATTGGTTACGGTACGGTGAATAAGCGAGACCTGACCGGTTCCGTAGCTTCCGTCAGTTCGCAGGATATTGCATCTATTCCGGTATCTAGCGCTTCCGAAGCATTGACCGGTAAAATGGCGGGGGTGAATATCACTACTACGGAGGGTTCTCCCGATGCGGATATTAAGATACGTATACGTGGTGGTGGTTCTTTGTCGCAAGACAATTCACCTCTTTATATAGTAGACGGTTTTCCTGTATCCAGTATCAGTGACATTGCTCCGTCTGAAATTCAGAGTATTGATGTCTTGAAAGATGCTTCTTCTACAGCTATTTACGGTGCACGTGGTGCTAATGGTGTAATTATCGTTACTACCAAGAGTGGTAAAGAAGGAAAGGTTCAAGCGGATTTTGGCGCTTCGTTCGGTTTTAAGAAAGTGACTAAAATGACCGAAGTGATGAGTCCTTATGATTTTGTGGCTTATCAACGTGAAATCGGTTCGTTGGATTACGGAAATTATAATGATATGGATATCTGGAAATCAATCGATGGTATTGACTATCAGGATGAGATATTCGGACGAACAGGTAATCAGCAGCAATATAATGTGAATGTGGCCGGGGGTAGCAAACAATTGACCTACAGTGTAAGTTATGCTCATAATGAAGAAAAAAGCATTATGCTTGGCTCAGGCTTTAAGAAAGATAATATCAATGCAAAGCTTAAGTCGGAACTGAACAAATGGCTGACTTTAGACTTCAATGCGCGTTTGAGTTATTCTACTATCGAGGGTTTGAGTGGTGGTGCTGATACGAATGAGTCCAATGCTGCTAATTCTACTGTAGCCAATGCGGTGGTTTTCCGTCCGGTCAATGCTTTGTCTCATAGTTCGGATGATGATGAGGAGAGCAATGCTGCTTTACAGAAAACGCCTTTGGAACGTTTGCTGGCAACGAATAAAGGACGCAATTCTTTCCGTCAGAATTATAATTTCGGTTTGAATTGGAAGCCGTTTAAGAACTGGACTTTCCGCTCGGAATTTGGTTATGGTTGGAGATATGAAGATACAGAACAATATTGGGGTACTGACGCTGTAAGTAACTCTAAATATGGTTATAACGGACGTCCTCAGGCATATTTGCTGCGTGAGACGACAAAGAACTGGCGCAATGCCAATACTCTTACTTACGAAAATAAGAAAATGTTTGATGGTCGTGACCGTTTGAATGTGCTCGTGGGACATGAAGTGAGCAGCAGCATGGAGGAATCCATAGAGAATGTGTCTGTAAATTTCCCTACAACAATGGGATTTGAGGATATGAAAGCCAATATGGGGGCCGGCACGGCATTGCCGAACCAGTCTACTATCTCTGCCGAAGAGAACATGCTTTCATTCTTCGGGCGTGTCAATTACACGATGATGGACAAGTATTTGCTTACGGTAACGGTACGTGCCGATGGTTCCAGTAAGTTTGGAGATGGAAACCGTTGGGGCGTTTTCCCCTCTGCCGCATTGGCATGGCGTATTTCCGATGAGGCGTTTATGGCTAATACAAAGGATTGGTTGTCTGCATTGAAATTGCGTTTGAGTTTTGGTACGGCTGGTAACAACCGGATTAATTCAGGGCTTCTTTATACTACTTACTCGTTGAGTGGCAATGATTCCCGTAATCCTTTCTTCAATGGAACCAGTACACCTATGTTGGAACATGGGACCTATCTTTATAACCCAAAGTTGAAATGGGAGACTACCGTTACCCGTAACTTGGGTATTGACTATGGTTTTTGGAACAATCGTATTTCGGGTTCGGTAGATGTATATTGGAATACGACCAGAGATTTGCTGATGAAGGCGGAGATACCCGGTAACTCCGGTTATTCTTATCAGTATCAGAATTTTGGACAGACTTCGAATAAAGGTATTGAAATGTCGATGGATGCAGTATTGGTAGATACGAAAAACTTCAGCTTGAACTTTACTGCCAATGTTGCCTACAACCGAAACCGAATTGACAAATTGACCACCGACAGCCCTTGGCAGAGTAGCAATTGGGCAGGAAGCACTATTTCCAAATATGAAGATTTCCGTGTGGAAGAGGGTGGACGTCTGGGTGAAGTATGGGGATTCCGTACCAATGGATATTATACAGTATATGATCCTGTTACCAATCCGACCGGAGAATTGGTATGGGGCGATAAACAATGGGTGCTGAAAGATGGCATGAAAGACAACAGCCCTACGATAACAGGAGGTTCTTACTATCCTGGCGGATTGAAAATACAGACCGATGAGAATGGAAATCCTTTGAAACAGCGTCTTGGAAACACTGTAGCTCCTTGGGTAGGCGGTTTTGGGCTGAATGGGCGTTTCGGCAATAGCCGCACCGGTGAGTTGGATGTGAATATCTTCTTTAACTATTCTACCGGCAATGTGATTATCAACGGTACAAAACTGGCATCGTCTTTCCGTTCCGGCTCTAGGACCGGTTATAACTTGAATAATGATTTCCGTCTTGGTAACCGATATACATGGATCGATCCGGAAACAGGCTTGAATCTTGCCAGCTCTTCAACCGCTGTCTTGAATCATTATGGTGACATGCAAGCTGCCGGATTGCGCCTGAATGAAATCAATTCCAATGCCAATATGTATAATCCGGCTGCTGCTTCTACGATGCAGTTAATAGATTATGCGGTGGAGGATGCTTCTTTCTTGCGCCTGAACAATCTTACTATCGGTTATTCGCTGCCTAAGCACCTTGTTAAGAAAGCATTCTTGCAGAATGTAAGGGTTTATCTGACCGGATATAACTTGTTCTGTTGGACCAGCTATAGCGGAGCCGATCCTGAAGTGGATGTGAGCAGCAAGCGCAACGCCATGACACCGGGTGTGGACTATGCCGCTTATCCCAAGAGCCGTACGTTTGTAGGCGGCATTAACATTACATTCTAAAACCTAACAGATATTGACTGATATGAGAAATATATATAAAACTTTATGTTTAGCGGCAGGGTTGGTTGCTATGACTTCCTGTTCTGATTTTCTGGATCAGACTTCTCCTTCCGAACTGGATAATAAAACTACTTTTAATAACACATACTATACGGAACTGACCGTGAATAAGATTTACGGAAGTCTGACTCAGGACCAAGCCTACTCCAACTTTATGCCTATTATAGCAGGTCTGAATACGGATTGTGAATTGGTGGACGGACTTGGTACCGATGCCAGCAATACCTCCAGCGAACGCGGTAATATGAATTACAATGCTAATCCGGGTTGGACGCAACTTTCGCGTGTATGGGATGTGATGTATGGCATTATTGAGAACGCCAATCTGGTAATAGATGGCATAAACAACAGCGAGCTGATTAAGACGAAAGGCGATGATTGCGATACGATGCTACGTTTCCGTGCCGAAGCTAAAGTGTTGCGTGCAATGATTTATTTCGACTTAATTCGCCTTTTCGGAGATATTCCGTTTGCTACCGGTGCTTCGGATAGCAATCTGGAAAATGTGTATGTAGGGAAGACTGACCGTGATGTTATTATGGAGGCTTTGATTGGCGATTTGGAAGAATCCATTCCTTATCTGCCTTGGGCAGGTGGTACAACTTACACCACAGAGCGTGTCACCAAAGGATATGCACATGGTTTGCTGGCAAACATAGCATTGACCCGTGCCGGATGGTTTATTCGTGAAGCTGCGAAGGAAGGATATGTGACAGCTACGGAAAACTCAGATCCGGCTTATCCTACTCAGCGTTGCGATGATGAAAAACGTCATGAGATGTATAAATTGGCAGAGGAACATCTTGCCGCTATCATCAATGATAATACACACTCGATGACTCCCACTCTTGCAGGTTATTGGAATGGGGTGAACTTGTGTGAACTGGATAATACCTATCGTGAAAATTTGTTTGAAATCCCGATGGGGCTGAATAATAGCAGTGAATTGGGGTATACTGTAGGATTTCGTGTAAACGGTGCTTTTCCCGGTGGTGTGTCTGAGGAACATAACTATGGTCCGAAAGGTAATTCCAGTGGTAAGCTCAAACTGACAGCTCCTTATTATATGTCTTTTGATGCTGCAGACCAGCGTCGTGACCTGACTTGTGCCCTGATGCAGATTCGTACGAAGAGTGGCGTTTATAAAGAAGATATGCTTGGCAATGCTCCTTTTGCCATTTATTGCGGCAAGTGGGACGGTTGGTGGGATGCTGTGAAAGCAAGCGACCAGAAAGTGTGCAGTGGCATCAATGTTGTAAAGATGCGCTATCCTCATGTTTTACTTATGTATGCGGAGGTTATGAATGAACTTTATGGCAGCTATAATACAGGTGGCGAGTATTGTTCAAAAACAGCTTTCGAAGCTCTTTCCGAGATACATACACGTGCCTTCAACGGTGACAAGGCTGCTGCAGAGGCTCATTTGACGAAACTCATTAATGAACAGGGCTTCTTTGAAACGATTGTTGATGAAAATGCCTGGGAATTGGCAGGGGAGGGTGTACGTAAATTCGACCTTATCCGTTGGAATCTGCTCAGTGCCAAGATTGACGAGTTCAAGGAGAGCTATCGTAATGCAGTGAATAATGGTTCATATCCGGCTAAAATTTATTATAAGTTCAAGGAGGATAATTTCACGATTGATGTAACCACATTCAATTACAACGAACCTGTGGAAGCCGGTTACTTTAGCGCCAATTTCTTCGGCAGAGAGACTACAGATGCCAAGCAGGAGCAACTGCTTGTTAATCTGCCCAGTATTTCGGCAGGGTTGAACCGTGTAGTGAAAAACCGTTATTTGCTTCCTATCGCTTCTACCACGATTTCTACATCGAATGGCAAGTTGCATAATTCTTATGGATATAGTGATTAATCTTAAACACTCAAGGAAATGAAAAATATCAGAAATATATTGGCTAAAGGGGTATTTATGCTCCTTGTCTCTTTGCTTGCAATGGCATGTACAGAGAAAAGCGATTGGGGTATTGATGCCTCGTACAGCCGTCCGTTTGGAACCAATGAGGATGGTATAAATGTGACAAAAGATGAAAAAGTAGCTCGGGTTACGGTAACTTGGGATGCCATGCCCGGCGTAGAATATTATATTCTTGAAATAAGCAAGAATGAGCTGACTGATGAAATTCCTATGGGATCGGAAGAGAACGGTAATCTTGTTTATGGGAATACAGTAGAAAACCGCATATTGAAAGCTCCTTTTTTAATTGACAATCTGGAAGCAGGTGCGGAATATTATCTGCGTATTAAGTCTGTGGCAAATGGCAAGGAATCCTATTGGGCTTATTTAGACGAACCGTTCAAAACAGTAACGGAAGAGGATGTATTGAATGTGCCTGCCGAAGAGGATCTTCCAGTTGCATCAGGTAAGGTACGTATGTCATGGGAAGCTGGTCTGACGGTAACGCATTCCGAGATTGTGGGCGGTGCTGCTCCTATAGAGCGGGCAATTACGGCTGAGGAAGCTGCTGCAGGAGAGGCATGGATTGAAGGACTGAAAATATTCACAGCTTATACTATCAGCATTTATAATAATGAAACGTTACGCGGTTCACAGGAAGTGGTAGTGCCGGGATTGGAAATAGAGTCTACCGTAGATGAGATTACAGCCAATACGGCAAGATTCTCTTGGGATAATACAGTGGATGTGGACCAATATATCTGTCAGCCCTCTTCAGCGCCTACTCCGGATGATGCCACCGGAGCTGTTTCGCTAAGTGCTTCCGAGGTAAATGAACATGCCGTTATTATACCGAATCTGGAACCAAGTACAGAATACACAGTTTATGCTTTCTATAATGGGGCTATATGTGCACGTGCTACATTTACAACAAAGAAGGGAAAACCTGTTGGGTATACGGAATATAATGGTGTTGAGGCTTTAATAGCCGATTGGGATAACTTGTCCGGTAATATTTTAGTGACAATCAGTGCAGATGCGGATTTGAGTAACAAATCTGAGATACCTGCTGCGGTTACTAATATTGTCTTTTGGGGTGAGGGAGCTACACAACCGAAATTAGCTGTTAAGAATATGCAAACTTTAGGGGCTATTGATAAAATAGAGTTTTATAATCTGAATATCAGTGCACTTAGTAACGATTGTGTTATTGCTCCGAATACAGAAGGTTCTTCTATAGCAAATATTGAAATAACTTCATGTACTATAGAAAATTATCGGGGTATTGTTCGTGTGCGTAAGGTAAATGGGGAAAGTAGTCTGAAATTGAATATTGATGACTGTATTATTAGAAACTTGGGTACTAAAAGCACAAGTAACTACTATGGTATTGTTCAAACGGATGGGGCTGTGAAATCTGTAATTATTAATATGATGAACTCTACTTTTGCTAATCCAGGTGGAACCAGTGCATCGCTCCTAAGAGTTGATAAGGCTGATAATTCCATTTCTGTAATTAAAAACTGTACTTTCTATAATTTAGTTGATAAAGATGCTCTTGTGAGAGGAGCGAAAGGTAGTCTTACTGTAGAAAATGTTTTATTTGCAGGTAGTAATACTTTCCAGATATTCTATGATGATAAAACTCTTCCGGCTTCTTTAAATTGGTCGAAAGTTTATAGAACATCAGACCTTACTGTTTCAAAACCTGGTTCTACATCTACTACAGCTTTGTCCTATTCTTCATCCCAACTGTTCCCGAATGCATCTTCAAGTACCGATGTGCTTGATTTGACTTTCGGTGCAGATATTCCGAATGAAGTTAAGATAATCGGTGATCCGCGTTGGAATAAATAATAAATTTAATAACATGAACTAATATGAATACAAAATCTATTTATACAGTAGGCAAATGCTTGCTCCTCTTGTTACTTATCTTCACAGGTTATGCCTGTGAAGATAACGATGAAGGCAAGGAAAATACAAGTGCTCCTGTTCTTATTTCATGCAATATCAATGGTACGGAGGTTGATCTTGCTAATATTGATTCGGAAACGGAGAACAATTTGACGGCGGGTACTGATGGTTATGTGGAGTTTGTCTTTAGCAAAGCCATGCGCCAGACTCCGCCGACTAAGGATGAAGAAACCGGTGAAGTGCTGACAACCGGAATTTATTTCAATGATAAGGTTGCTTCCAATCAGATTGTCATCAATTATGAGAAAGTCCGCTAT
>OGEW01000341.1_pt1 | contig 17477 bp, 15 predicted proteins | sample 1570781 | NCBI WGS metagenome assembly OGEW01 (sample SAMEA2582047, study PRJEB24529) | metagenome | biome: Human gut stool | place: China | collected 2011 | reverse complement strand
TGCTCCCTTAATATCTGCTCCATCAACTAAGAAATAATCTATTTGTGTTTGATTTTGCTCGTAATATGCCTTAAAGAATTGAGATACACTATCTGTAATCTTTTTAGTTTTATCAGCATCATTTTCGCTAGTTCCGGAGAACTCTTTATTTTTGAAATAAGCTTTCTCTGGTGGAGCTGTCATTACTGGTAATGCATCCACGGCCATATTCATATCTTTATCGAAAACTATAGGAACTTCTAAATAGTAATCAACTAAATTAGTATCATACTGAAGTTGGTCCTGTGGAGTTTGCTCTTGGCCAGCTTTAGGTGTATAAACTCTTACTCTAGCTTTAACACTTACGTTAACTTGATTTTCAGAATATTTTTCAAAATAAAAAGCACTAGTATAAATGACATCTGAATAAGTTCCATTATTCATCTCATTTGCTAGTTGCTCTGTAGTATACTTCGTTATTCTTCTTACAAAATCTTGAGTATCACTTGGATATCTCGAAAAATAATCCCAAGCAAATTCTTCTGCAAAAGAAAAAGCTTGAGTTTCAAGTGAACTTTGCTTCTCCATATTATTTAATATCTTTTCATTTTCTTTCTTCAAAGCTTCAGATTGATTACCTTTAAAGACTGAAACTCCCCCCCTAAAACAAAGAATACCTATAAGAACCCATATAAAAGCTCTTGCTATTCTAAAAGGCATTACACTTACTAATTTTTTCTCCTTAACACCATTAACCTGCTTATCTAAATTAGCAACTGAATCCTCAAGATCCATGTTAAGTTTATCTTTTTTCTTAAAGAAAGACTTTTTTTCTTTCTTCTCTTTTTTAGGCTTAGTATTTTCTTTATTCTTTCTAAACACAATCCTCACTCCTATCTCTAATTACTATGCCATAGTAATTCTTTTTCTTTTCTTTATCTTTGTAAACATCAAGATTTACATTTAAATTTTCTTTTCTTGCAGAACGACAAAGCTCTGCTAATGCCTTTTCAAAATTTTCTATTGCACTATTTTTCATTTTCATCACACCCTTTTAATTAAAAGTTACTAGCATCCCAATCTTTACTTGATAGAATATCTGTTTTATTTTTAGATTTTAATTCTTTATTTACATCTTGCTTTTCTTGTTTTAAATCTTTATTGACATCTATTTCTTGTTTTATGTCATCAAAAGTTTTATTCTCAACAACTGAAATATTTTCAACTGGAGCATCCTCAATTATTAAATCATCATCTGAAGATTTGATTGAAATAAATTCATATTGAGACTTTTGTCTTTCAACTTGCTCTGGCTTAAAATCTTTATCATCATTAAAATAGTAAGCTTGAAACTCAATAGTGTTTGCATCTACCTTAAATAAAAATCTACCTTTTATCTCTGGAAGCTTTTTAGCTTTATTATTTCCTAAAACTATTTCTGAAACTGGTCCATCTGCAAATCTACCACATACTCTAACAGTAACGTTATTTTTAATCTGACCATTCATAACATTAGCATCTGGTCTTTGAGCTCCTAAAACTAAATTTATACCTGATGCTCTAGCTGTTCTTGCCAATGTAGCAATACAATAACTTATTTTTTCTAACTTAGCTTTAGTTTCTTTATCAACTCCTGAGCTATCCATAAGTTGAGCCATCTCATCTATAAATACAACTTTTCTTTTTAAATGAGTTTTAAACTTCTTATTGTATTCTTTTAAGTTTTTAACTTTAGCTTCTCTAAATTTCTTTAGACGGTCTGTATTCTCAACTATTAAAGTTTCTAAAAGCTTTAAAGTTTCATCGACTTCGGTCATTACCTTACCGATTTTTTCATAGTCTAAACCGAACTCAACGCCGGCTTTAAAATCTATCATATACACATCTGCACCTTGACAATATACTTGCCACAAAAGACATCTCATAAGTACAGATTTACCTGATCCAGTTTGACCAGCAACTAAAACGTGTGGTTGTTCATCTAAATCAATTTTTATTTCACTTGAAATACTCTTACCAAAATTTAATACGCCTTCCTCACGAATTAAATCATTACTCCATAAAAGCTTATCAGAAACTTTAACACTCCCCTCCAAAGCATTCATTTGAACTGTCTGTTTGTCTATACCTTGAATAATTTCAAAGATAGTTTTATTTAATCTAGACTCCATTAATCTAGCTTTAGGTTGCCAATCATCTAATGGAATATATGTTTTAAAAAAGTATTGGTCAATTCCAGTTAATTCATCATGTTTAATATTAATTAATTTAGGTGCATTACCTGAAATATCTATAAAGCCCATTTCTTCAAAAGCTTTCTTAAATTCTTCCTCAACCTTATCTCCTTTTCTATTAACAAAGGATATTATAGCCATATAAAATAAAGGAGCTATAAAGGTTGAAAAATATATTATTTTAAAATAAAATTTAGTGTCTACAAGAAAGTAATCACTTTTAATTCTTGCAACTATAGGAATTAAAAAACTTAAAAAGAAACCAATAAAAAGCTTTTTATTCTTCCATGCTTTTTTAAAACCTAATCCAACTCTAAAAAAGAAAATTCTTAGAACATTTGCAATCTCATTTATAATTGCGTTTAATCCATTTTCTATTTCTTGATTAACTTTTTTCTCCCAATCACTACTCAAAAAAATCACTCCTTCCTAAAAAAAGATAATAAAAATAAGAGCACTTATAAAAAGCACTCTTATTTAAACTTTAATCTTACTATTTAAATAAATCTTAGTAGTATCACTTCTAGTATGACGTAACTTTATTCTAGTTTTATCTAAAGCCTCACTTCTTGGAGAGTCATTTTCTAGTTCTTCTTTGTATGTTCTTTTAGCAAATCCCCTTCGCAGATCATGACACTTTATTCCTATTTTAGTAGCTTGTTCTTGTAAGTATCTCATGTGTGGAAATACTCTTTCATCTTCACTTTTAGTTTCAATAAACTCACTAATATTTTTAGATAAATATTTATTTTCAAGTTCAATAGAACAAAGTTTATTACCCTTAGCTTCTCTAAGATTAATAGTTATTAAGTTTTTATCAAAAGAAAAATCATCTTTCTTTAAAGCTGCAACTTCGTGAACACGAAGTCCCGACTCTAACATTAACTTATAAGCTAATCTATAATTTTTCTTTCTAACTCGATTAACTTTTCTTTCAATATCAATTAAATTTTTCTCTGCAGTAGGTTTACGATTATTCTTCTTTTTATTTTTAATAATCTATTTAATTATTTTGAAAAATCCTATATAATATGTAATAACATAAAATGTATAAAAAATTTTTATATAAAATAATTGAGGAAGATATGAATATTGAAAAAAGTATAATTGCTAATAAAAAATTGATAAAAAATATATTTCAGATAACAATACCAGCAGTATTTGACCTACTTGCACAAACTTTAATAATGGCATTTGATATGATGATGGTTGCAAGTTTAGGACCAACTGCAATAAGTTCGGTTGGAGTTGGAACAGCTGCTATGTATGCCTTAATCCCTGCTTTAATAGCAGTAGCAACTGGAACGACTGCACTTTTAAGTCGTGCTTTTGGGGCTAATAAAATAGAAGGAAAAAAAGCCTTTGCTCAAAGTTTTTTTATAGCAATCCCTCTTGGAATATTTTTAACAGTTATGTTTTTAATTTTCTCTAAGGAAATAATAAACCTAGTTGGTAATGCTAAGGATATGAATTTAAAAGATGCTATTCTTTATCAAAATATGACAGTAATTGGATTTCCATTTTTGGCAATAAGTATTTCAACATTTTATGCTTTTAGAGCTATGGGAGAAAATAAAATTCCTATGATAGGAAACACCCTTGCATTAATTTTAAAAATACTTTTAAATTATCTTTTAATACATATTTTTAAATGGGGAGTATTTGGTGCAGCATTAAGTACAACTTTAACAAGACTTTCATCGGCTATTTTTTCTATTTATCTTGTTTTTTGGAGTAAAAAAAATTGGATTTCCTTACAAATAAAGGATTTAAAATTTGACTATTTTACTGCAAAAAGAATTTTAAAAGTTGGTATACCTGCTGCAATGGAGCAATTAGGTCTAAGAATTGGTATGTTGATTTTTGAAATGATGGTTATATCCTTAGGAAATTTAGCTTATGCTGCACATAAAATTGCATTGACAGCAGAAAGTATTTCATATAATTTAGGTTTTGCTTTTGCCTTTGCAGCTTCTGCATTAGTAGGACAAGAATTAGGAAAAGGTTCAAGTAAAAAAGCATTGAAAGATGGATATATTTGTACAATGATTGCTATGATAGTTATGTCCACATTTGGTTTACTCTTTTTTATAATGCCTCATTTTTTAGTATCCTTATTTACTGATGATAAAAAAGTTATAGAACTTTCCACAACTGCTTTAAAAATTGTTTCTATATGTCAACCTTTTTCTGGGGCTTCATTGGTTTTAGCAGGTTCATTAAGAGGTGCAGGAGATACAAAATCTGTTTTATTTATAACATTTTTAGGAATATTTTTAATAAGAATACCAACAACTTATCTTTTTTTAGATATACTTAATTTTGGTTTAGCTGGGGCTTGGATAGTTATGACAATAGATTTATTTATAAGAAGTTCTCTTTTATACTATGTTTTTAAAAGAGGAAAATGGAAATATTTACAAGTTTAAAAAATTATAGTTATTATAAAATAATTCTTGACTATTTTAGTATACAATATTAAAATATGTCCTATATAATATTTATAAATTTAGGAGGATATAAAAATGGAAAAAATATATGACTTATTAGTAATAGGTTGGGGAAAAGCAGGAAAAACTTTATCTGCTAAAATTAGTGCAAAAGGTAAAAAGGTAGCTATAATAGAAGAAAATCCCAAAATGTATGGAGGAACTTGTATAAATGTTGGTTGTCTACCAACAAAATCTCTTGTACATAGTGCTAAAATATTAGCAGAAATAAAGAAATATGGGATTGATGGAGATTATTCTTTTAAAAATAATTTCTTTAAAGAAGCTATGAAGAAAAAAGAAGAAATGACAACAAAATTAAGAAATAAAAATTTTGGAATATTAGATACAAATGAAAATGTTGATATATATAATGGAAAAGCAAGTTTTATTTCAAATAATGAAGTAAAAGTTATTTATAGTGACAATAAAGAAATTATTTTAAAAGCTGATAAAATTGTTATAAATACTGGGTCAGTTTCAAGAACATTAAATATAGATGGTATTAATAATAAAAACATTATGACAAGTGAAGGAATTTTAGAATTAAAAGAATTACCTAAAAAACTTTTAATAATTGGTGCAGGATATATAGGGCTTGAATTTGCTTCATATTTTGCAAACTTTGGAAGTGAGGTTTCTGTTTTCCAATTTGATGACAGTTTCTTAATAAGAGAAGATGAAGATGAAGCAAAAATAGTAAAAGAAATTTTGGAAAAGAAAGGTATAAAATTTTTCTTTAATACATCTGTAAAGAAATTTGAAGATTTAAAAAATTCTGTAAAGGCAATATGTGTACAAGATGGTAAGGAATTTATAGAAGAATTTGATAAAGTTTTAGTTGCAGTTGGAAGAAAACCTAATACAGATAATCTAGGACTTGAAAATACTTCAATTCAATTAGGAAAGTTTGGAGAAATATTAGTTGATAATTACTTAAAAACAAATGCTCCTAATGTATGGGCAGTTGGAGATGTAAAAGGTGGTCCACAATTTACTTATGTTTCATTAGATGACTTCCGTATTGTATTCCCTCAAATTTTAGGAAAAAATAATGGAAGAAAATTGTCTGACAGAGTATTGATACCAACTTCAACATTTATAGATCCTCCATATTCAAGAGTAGGAATAAATGAAAAAGAAGCACAAAGATTGGGAATAAAATATACTAAGAAATTTGCTTTAACAAATACTATTCCTAAGGCACATGTTATAAATGAAATAGAAGGATTTACTAAAATTTTAATAAATGAAAATGATGAGATCATTGGAGCAAGTATTTGTCATTATGAATCACATGAAATGATAAATTTATTATCACTTGCTATAAATCAAAAAATTAAATCAAAAGTTTTAAAAGATTTTATTTATACTCATCCAATTTTTACAGAAAGTTTAAATGATATTTTATAATATTTCTAAACTATTTTAATAAAATATGGTATAATTATTACGTATAAATTAATGTATTATTTGGAATTTAATCTTTAAAAAAGAAAGGGGAGAAAGAAAATGAAAAAGGGTTTATTAGTTTTATCAACTTTACTTTTATTATCCTGTGTAAATTTGAATAATTTTAAGAATCAGAAAGTAATAAATGATACAAAAAATTCTAGTACTAAAAGTAATGTAGTCAATACTCAAAAAGTTAATAAGAAAAAAAATATTTCTGCTACTAACAATGTTAAAGCTGCTAAAACAAGAAATTTATTAAAAGAAGCAGAAACAATTCCAGAAGACACTTATGCAAATAGAGTAAAAAAATATAAGGCATATAAATCATTGACTGCCTATAATCCAAGTTATAAGGCTAAACTTAGTCCAAGGATAAATGAACTTTTAGGAAAAATTGAAAAAACTTATAATTTTAGTATCAATGGAACTGATTTAGAATTTCAAGATATTTTGAATAATAATTCATATAACAATATTGGAAATAAAGTTTTTACATATTCTACTAATAATCCAGATACAACACTCCAAATAGAAATGAGCTCTATTAACTATAATAAACCAGTTGTTAATGTAAAAGCTATTCCTAAGGAATACTCGGAAGAATATATTAATGATGAAGGCAAAAAAATATTGAATATTGTAAAATATTATGAAAATGAAACTACTGAAACTGCTGGACTTACATTTGTAGTTGAATATAAGTTAGTTTCAAATTTGACAGGTGAAGTTTTAATTAGTAATAGAAAAAGCATTGAAAAAAATTATAATGAAAGTTGGAAAACGTATTATATAAGTTCTTTTAGAATAGATAAAAAGAAACAAATTCCAAATGATGAAGCAGAAAAACATGTTCCAGCAAAAGAGGAAATATATCAAGCAGCCTTTCAAGAAATGTTTGATACAATAAATAAAGATATAAATAATTTACCAAGTTTAAAATAATTTTAAAAAATTTGAGGTTATATTGAAATTTAATTCACAATAACCTCATTTTTTTATGCTATAATATCATAGTGAAAATTGATCTCATTTAAAAGGAAGGATATGAAAGATAATATTGCATTAATTGGTTTTATGGGAAGTGGGAAAACAACTGTTGGAAAACTTCTTGCTAAAACTATGGATATGAAATTTGTTGATATAGATAAAGTAATAGAAGCACATGAAAAAAAATCAATTAATGATATTTTTCATGAAAAAGGGCAAATCTATTTTAGAGATTTAGAAAGAGAAGTAATTTTACAAGAGTCTTTAAAAAATGATTGTGTTATAGCCACTGGTGGAGGTTCTATTTTAGATAATGAAAATATTAAGAGATTAAAGGAAACATCTTTTATTGTTTTTCTTAATGCCACTATCAAATGTTTATATTTAAGACTTAAAGATAGTACTACTCGTCCTATTTTAAATGATGCTGTAGATAAAAGAAAACTTATAGAAGAATTATTAGAAAAAAGAAAATTCTTATATCAAATGTCAGCTGATCATATTATTGATATCAATGAGTATACAAATATTTATGAAACAGTTGATAAGATTAAAGAAGCATATATAATATCTTAATTTATTGGAGGAAACTTTAATGATAAATGGAAATATTTCAGGATTAAAAGAGTATATATTAGAGAATTTGGATAAGTTATATAGTACAAAAATTGAAAAGGGAAAAATAATAAATCAAGAAATAGTAGACTATATTTCTGAAATTAGTAATAAAATAAATAGAGAAATTAATATTGCAATAGATAGAAATGGGAATATCATAGATATTTCAATAGGGGACAGCAGTACAGTTAATCTTCCTGTTGTTCCAATCTATGATAAAAAACTATCAGGAGTTAGAATAATACACACTCACCCAGGTGGAAATCCTCATTTATCTTCTGTGGATATTTCTGCTCTTATGAAATTAAAATTAGATTGTATAGTGTCTATTGGAGTAAATGAAGAGGGAATTACAGGTTATGAAGTGGCTATTTGTAGTATAGTAAATGATGAGTTAAGTTATGATAGAAGATTACTTAAAAATTTAGATGATTTTGATTACCTTGAAGAAATCAAAGAAGTTGAAGAAAATCTTAGAAAAAGAAATATAACAGAGGATGATAAGGAATATGCACTTTTAATTGGCATAGATGAAGAGCAGTATTTAGATGAATTAGAAGAATTAGCTTCTGCTTGTGATGTAAAAGTTGTAGGGAGATTTTTGCAAAAAAGAAGCAAACCTGATCCTGTATTTTTAATTGGTTCGGGAAAGATACAAGAATTGGCATTGGTTAGGCAGGTAAGAAAGGCTAATCTTTTGATTTTTGATGAAGAATTAAGTGGTTTACAGTTAAAAATGATAGAGGAAGTAACAGGTTGTAAGGTTATAGATAGAACAACTTTAATCTTAGAAATTTTTGCAAGAAGAGCAAAAACAAGAGAAGCAAAATTACAAGTTGAATTGGCTCAATTAAAATATAGAAGTAATAGACTTATTGGTTTTGGAATAACTATGTCAAGATTAGGTGGAGGAGTTGGGACAAAAGGTCCGGGAGAAAAGAAACTTGAAATTGATAGAAGAGTTATCAAAAAAACTATTTCTTATTTGAACAATGAACTTGAAAATATTAAAAAAGTAAGAAATACACAAAGAAGTAAAAGAGAAGATTCAGGTATACCTAGGGTATCACTTGTAGGTTATACTAATGTTGGTAAATCAACTTTAAGAAATGTTTTAGTAGATATGTATCAAAACGATAAAACTCTCAAAAAGGAAGAAGTTTTATCACAAGATATGCTATTTGCCACTCTTGATACAACTACAAGAACAATAGAATTAAAAGATAAGAGAATAGTATCTCTCACTGATACAGTTGGTTTTATCCAAAAACTTCCTCATGATTTAGTGGAATCTTTTAAATCAACACTTGAAGAAGTAATATTTTCTGATTTAATTATTCATGTTGCAGATATTTCATCTAAAAATGTAATAGAGCAGATTGAAGCAGTTGAAAAAGTTTTAGAAGAATTGAATTGTTTAGATAAAACAAAAATTTTACTTTTAAATAAGATAGATAATGTAACAAAAGATAATTCTTTTCCTTTAATGGAAAAAAAGATTGAGGAAATAAAAGCTAAATATACTAATTATCAAATATTAATTATAAGTGCTAAAAATAGATTTAATATTGATGAGCTTATGGATTTAATAAAAAAGAATTTAACAGTAAAAACCTATGATTGTAAACTTTTAATCCCATATTCTAATACAGAGATAGCTGCAAGAGTGCATAGAAACACTATTGTAAGATCTGAATCTTTTGTTGATGAAGGGATAATTTTAGAAGTAGTTATGAATGAAAAAGAATACAATAAGTTTAAAGATTTTATTTTAAATTGAAAGAATTAGGTGGTTTTATTGAGTAAAAAAATAAAAGTTACTCTGCCTCAAAATATATATGAAATAATAAAAAATGATATAGATGATTTTAATATGACAAGTAATCATTTTATGAATTATATTTTTCTCAATTTGAATGAAAAATATAAAAATTTTAAAGGGAATCCTACTATTGCTGAACAGAGTAAAGAAAAATCTAGTATACAATTTAACTTAAATAAGGCAAGTAATCTTATCTATTATGATGTTCTAAGAGAAAATAATGCACAGAATGAATCTGAATTTATGAGAAGTTTACTTATCAGATATGCTACTAATCCTAAAAATAAAAGAGAACTTTTTATTTTTAAAGAATTTGTTGAAAGATTAAATTTAGCTATAAAAGATAAGAAAAATGTATATGTTACCTTTAATGATAATAGAAAAGTTAAAGTAAGTCCTTATCATATAGGTAGTTCTGATTTAGAAATTGCTAATTATATTTTTTGTTATGATTATTCAGAAGAAAAATATAAAAATTATAAATTAAATTATTTAAAGCAAGTATATACAACTTCTGAAAGTGGAAACTGGAAAGATGAAAAATATATCAATGATGTAATTAAAAATTTTGATCCATTTTTATCAAAAGGACAAGTTATAAAAATAAGACTTAGCGAAAAAGGTAAAAAGTTATTTAAAGCAATAAAAATAAATAGACCTAAATTAATAAGTGAAAATGGAGGTATATTTGAATTTGAAGCCTCAGAGGAACAAATTAAAAGATATTTTACATATTTTTTAGATGAGGCAACTGTTATAGAGCCTATTGAATTAAAGGAGTGGTTTATAGAAAAATATGAAAATGCTTTAAAAAATTTAAAAAATAATTAGAATAAAATGATAAATGGTTCGTTACTAGCCAAATTTCTTAACGGATAAAAATTAAGAATTCGCTGCAAAACAGACAAACTCGTTTCACTCAAACAAGTCTGATTTTGCTCGGCTCATTCTATTTAATTTTTATCCTAAAATTTGGAATGTAACTCACTCATTTATATATTTTAATATAATAATGATAAGAGAAAGGATGAATATGAAAAAAATATTATTATTTTTTCTAATTCTAACAAGTCTTAATTGTTCAGCACAAGAAACATTATCAATAGATGAGGCTTTGAATAGAGTTGGAAATGACAGAGAAAGTTATGAATTTAAGAAATTTCAAAATTCTCAGGAAGGTACGAATGTTAAAATCAAAGATAATAAATTGGGAGATTTTAATGGGGTAACCTTATCAAGTGGATATAATATTTCTGAAAATAATTTTGATAACAGACCTAGAAAGTATGACAGAACATTTCAAAATAAAGCTACTTATGGGCCTTTTTTTGTGAATTATAACTATGTTCAAAGTGAGAGATCTTATGTCAGTTTTGGAGTTGAAAAAAATCTAAAAGATGTTTTTTATTCAAAATATAATAGTAATTTAAAAATAAATAATTTACAATTAGAATTAAATAAAATTTCTTATGATAAAAATATACAGACCAAAAAAATAAATTTAGTGAGTTTGTATCAAGATATATTGAATACTAAAAATGAATTAGAATATAGAAAAAAAGCCTATGAACATTATAGAGTTGATTTAGATAAATTAAAAAAATCTTATGAATTAGGAGCTAGTCCAAAAATAAATTTAGAGAGTGTAGAATTAGAAGCAGAGGATTCTAAATTGCAGATTGATATTTTAGAAACTAAGTTAAAAAGTCTTTATGATGTTGGAAAAACTGATTATAATATAGATTTTGAAAACTATAAATTACTTGATTTTGTTGAAAATAATGAAAGTATTGATTTTATTTTAAATAGTTATATGAAAGATGAAGTTGAAGAGCTTAGATTGAGTTTATCAATGGCAGAAGAAAGAAAAAGTTATAGTAATTATGACAGATATATGCCAGATTTATATTTAGGTTATGAAAGAGTTGATAGAAATTTAAGAGGAGATAGATTTTCAAAGAAACTATTTTCAACAGATTCTGAATATAAATTAAATGAGTTAGAAGTTGAGAATTTAAAAAATGATTTGAATGAAAAAATAAGAGTCATTAATGCAGAGAAAATAAAATTAAAATCTGAATATCATGAATTATTAAAATTGGCTTCTATTGGAGATAAAAAATCTAATATTGCTTATAAAAAATATTTAATAAAAGAAAAAGAATATGAACTCAATAAGTCAAGTTATTTAGATGTCATAGATGAATATAATAAATATTTATCTCAAGAAATTGAAACTAAAAAGGCTAAAAATGCTTTAAATGCTTTTGTTTATAAAATAAAAATAAAAAGATAATGGAGTGGAAAAGTGAAAAATATATTTAAAGGTAAATTAAAATTTATAATACTTCTAATATTAATTATTTTAGGTTTAATCTATTACTTTACTCATAGAAATAAAAAAGAAAAAGTTTATGTTAATGATTATTCATATATGGAAGTGAAAAAAACCGATGAAATTGGAACTCTTAATTTGAATGGATATATAAAAGCTAATAATCCAATAGGAATATTTGTTGATAAGAAGCTAAAAGTTAAAGAAGTCTTTATAAAAAACGGAGATTTTGTCCAAAAAGGACAAGTTCTTATGACTTTTGATGATGATGAAACAAATAAATTGAATAGAAATATTGAGAAAGAAAGAATAAATTTACAAAAAATACAAAGAGATCTAAGAACTACAAGAGAATTATATAAACTTGGTGGAGCAAGTAGAGATGAGGTAAAAAATTTAGAAGACAATGCCAGAGTATCTCAGTTAAATATTGATGAATATACAGAAGTTTTAAATAAGACTGCAACAGAAGTTAGAAGTCCCGTTGATGGAGTGGTGTCAAATTTAAAAGCCCAAGAAAATTATTTGGTTGATACAGATTCTTCACTTTTAGAAATAATAGATTCCAATGATTTAAGGATTATAGTTGAAATACCTGAATATAATTCTCAGTCTGTAAAATTGGGGCAAAGTGTTAAAGTTAGACAAGATATTTCAGATGATGATAAAGTATATGATGGAGAGATTACTAAAATTTCAAGATTATCTACAACTTCAACTTTGACATCAGAAAATGTTTTAGAAGCTGATGTAAAAACTAAGGAAGTCATTCCAAATTTAGTTCCGGGCTTCAAGATAAAAGCAGTTTTACAATTAAAAGCTGATGAAAAAAATATAATAATACCTAAGATTGCTCTTCAAAGTGAAAATGGAAAATATTTTGTTTTTACTATTGATAGTAAAAATACAGTCAAAAGAAAAGAAGTTACAGTAAAAAATATTGTTGGAGATAATATTATAGTTACTTCTGGTTTAAATGTTGGAGAAATATTAATTGTAACACCAGATAATAGATTGAGCGATGGATTAGTACTTACAGAAGGAGATAATCCTAATTCAAGTAAAGAAGAAGCTGCTGCTGTACCTGCTGATGAAGCAGAAGTAGTTGTAAATTAGTGATTTATTTATAAGGAGAGAAAATTAATGATAATAACAGTAGATAATATAAATAAAACTTATAAAAATGGTTCACTAGAATTACAAGTATTAAAGAATATTTCTTTTAAAGTAGATAAAGGGGAATTTTTAGCTATAATGGGAAGTAGTGGTAGTGGAAAATCAACAATGATGAACATTTTAGGCTGCCTTGATAATCAATATGAAGGAAGATATATTCTTGATGGAATAGATATATCAAAATCTACTGAAAATGAATTGAGTGAAATTAGAAATAAAAAAATTGGTTTTATATTTCAATCCTTTAATCTTTTACCAAGACTTACTGCACTTGAAAATGTTGAATTACCTTTGGTGTATTCTTCAATTCCAAAAGAAGAAAGGCATAAAAGAGCTAATGAACTTTTAGAAATGGTTGGTTTAAAAGAAAGAACCCATCATAGACCCAATGAACTTTCAGGAGGACAAAGACAAAGAGTTGCTATTGCAAGGGCATTAGCAAATAATCCTAGTATCATTCTTGCTGATGAACCTACTGGAAACTTAGATAGTAAATCAGAAGAAGAAATAATTGAGATTTTACAAAAATTAAATAAAATGGGAAAAACTATTGTTATAGTTACACATGAACCAAGCATTGGAGAAATAGCTGAAAGAAAAATTGTATTTAAAGATGGTGAGATAATATGAATTTTTTTGATATATTAAAAGGAAGTTTAGCAACTCTTAAAGCTAATAAACTTAGAACTTTACTTACTATGCTTGGAATAATAATAGGTATTTCTTCTGTTATTGCTATGTGGGCAATAGGTAATGGTGGTAGAGATAGTATTTTAGGAGATTTAAAAAAAGTTGGTTATGGTAAATTTACTGTAACTATTGACTATAAAAATGAAGATTTTAAGTATAGAGACTATTTCACTATGGAAACTGTAAATATGTTAAAAGCCTCAAATAAATTTAAAGCTGTTGCTGCAAGTATAGAGGACAGATTTAGAATGTTAAAAGACAATAAACCATATTTTGCTTTTGGTGATGTGAGTACAGAAGATTTTGAAAAAATATCCCCAGTTACTATGATGAGTGGAAGAAATTTTTTACCTTTTGAATACGATTCAAATGAAAGAGTTATAACTATTGATAATATATCTGCTAAAAAAATATTTGGAGATATAAAATCAGCCTTAGGTCAATCTGTTGAAATCAGTAGAGATAGAAAAAAAGCAGGACATTCATACAAAATAATAGGAGTATTTAAAAGCCCTTATGAATCTTTTGGTAAATTATTTGGTGAAGGAGAAAATTTTCCTGTGTTATTTAGAATACCATATAAGGCTTATGCAATTTCATTTAATCAAGATCCAGATGTTTTTGATAATTTAATCGTTGAAGCAAAAAATGGAAATGAAATAAGTGAAGCTATGTTGGAAGCAAAAAATATATTAGAATTTAATAAGAATGCTAAAAATCTTTATGTTACAAATGCTGTTTCAAATGATATAGAATCTTTTGATAAGATTTTATCGACTCTTAGTATATTTGTAACCTTAGCTGCAAGTATTTCATTACTTGTAGGAGGCATTGGAGTTATGAATATAATGCTTGTTACTGTTGTTGAAAGAACAAAAGAGATAGGAATTAGAAAAGCCTTAGGAGCTAAAAATAGAGATATTTTAAAACAATTTTTGCTTGAGTCTATAATTTTAACTGTTCTTGGAGGACTTATAGGTATGCTCGTAGGAATACTTTTTGGTTTACTTGCAGGAGTAGTTATGGGAATAAAACCAATATTCTCGTTAGCATCTATACTAGTTTCTTTAAGTATTTCTGTTGTTGTAGGAATTATTTTTGGAGTGAGCCCTGCAAGAAGAGCTGCTAAATTAAATCCTATTGATGCATTGAGAACTGAATAAGTGAGACTGTAAATTTCTTCACAGTCTCACTATCTTTTAAATTTGATTTTTCCCTTTACCATAGTCATACAAACTTTATAATCTTTATTTAAAACAACTAGATCAGCATCTTTTCCTTCTTTTAAAATTCCAGTATTTAATTTGAATTCTTTTGCAGCATTAGTTGAAGTCATTTTAAAAGCATCTGTTATACTATATCCTAATTCTATTAAATTTTTAAATGCTACATCCATTCTAAGTACACTGCCAGCTAATGCATTATTTGAAACAAGCCTTGCTTGTCCATCCTTTACATTTACATCAAGCTCACCTAATTTATATTTTCCTTCTGCTAAACCTGTTGCAGACATAGAATCTGTAATACAAATTACTTTATCCACACCTTTTATTTTTAGAAGAGTTCTCACTGCCTCAGGGTGTACATGAAATTTATCAAAGATAATTTCTGCCATAATATTATCTGAATTAAATACTGCTCCAACAACTCCCGGTTCTCTATGAGTAAAACCTTTCATTCCATTATAAGTATGAGTTGCATGAGAAAGTCCAAGGTCAATAGCTTTCATAACATCTTCATAACTTGCCGCTGAATGTCCAACAGAAACTATAACTCCTCTATCAGATAAGAATTTAATAGCCTTTAAATTTTCTTGATTATGAGGAGATATTGAAAATAATTTTATAAGTCCTTCTTTGACTGATAAATATTCTTCAAGTTCTTTTATACTAGCAGGTAACATATATTTATCATTTTGAGCACCTTTATATTCAATAGAAAAATAAGGTCCCTCCATATGAACTCCAAAAATATTTGCACCTTCAATATCTTTATTTTGTAAATTAGCAACAACCTTTAAAATTTCTTTTAGAATTTCTTTTGAACTTGTTAAAGTAGTAGCTAAAAAATTTGCAGTTCCCTCTTGAACTAAATAACTAGAAATTTTTCTTAAAGCTTCTTCACTACTATCCATTACATCAGCTCCATCAGCTCCATGTATATGAATATCAATAAACGCAGGTCCCAAATATTTACCTTCTAAGTCTATAACTTCATCAAAAGTAAATTCAGATAAATTATATTTATCTGTAAAAATTCTTTCTATTTTATTTTTAAAAATTAAAATAGAACCATTAATCAATTTATTTTCTAAAACTAATTTTGCATTTTTTAATAATATTTTTTTCATCTTTAATCACCCTTTAAAATTTTATAGTAAAATTAAAAATAAATCAATAATTATTATTGACAAATTTAGAATGGAACAGATAAAATATAAAAGCGATAAAAACTATAAGTAATTTATGGAGGGCAAAATGATATATGCTGAATTAAAAAATATCAAAACTTACAAGGGTATTAATAAGAATTTAGATAAGGCAATAGATTTTATTGCTGAAAAAAAGTATTTGAATGCAAGTTTTGGAAAAAATATTATAGAAGGAGATACTATATATTTTAACTACCCTGAAAAACCTATGACAAGAGAAAATATAGATTTAGATCTAGAATATCATAAAAAATATATAGATATCCATATTGTTCTTGAAGGTGAAGAAAGTATTGCATATACCCCATTTGAAGATTGTATAGAAACCAAAAGTTACAATGTTGAAGAAGATTACGGACTTGTAAAAGGAAAAGCACAAGCCGAATTAATATTAAATGGTAAAAACTTTCTTCTTTTTTTCCCAGAAGAACCTCATTTAGCACTTTTAAAGGTTAATACACCAAAAGAGATAAAAAAAATAATATTTAAAGTAGAGATATAAATATAGGATACTATTATAAGAACAAAAGATAAGAAGTATATAAAAATGTACAATTTGAATACAAAAAAAATTGACTTTTTATAATATATAAGATAATATATATTTGTATATTGTAAAATCATATTGGAGGTTGAAAAAATGAAAAAAGTTTGGAAATTACTTATGCTTGTATCACTTATATTCCTTTTAATTAGCTGTGGAGAAAACAAGAAAGAGAAACCTTTGGTAATGGGGTTAGTTCCAATAGCTAATTCAGAAAAATTAATTGAAGATACTGCACCATTACATAAGATGTTAGGTGATGAAATTGGTAGACCTGTTGAAGGTTTTATTGCAACAAATTATATTGGTATTGTAGAAGCATTAGGTACAGGAACTATTGATTTTGCATTAATACCACCTTTTGCATATATTTTAGCAAATAAAAAGAATGGAACAGAAGCATTACTTACAAGTATAAATAAACATGATGAACCTGGATATTATTCTGTTTTACTTGTAAGAACTGATAGTGGAATAGAAAAAGTTGAAGATTTAAAAGGTAAAAAAGTTGCCTTTGTAGACCCTTCATCAACTTCTGGATATATTTTTCCAGCAGTAATATTAATGGATCATGGAATAAATATTGAACAAGATATTACTTATCAATTTGCTGGTGGACATGATAAGGCATTACAATTACTAATAAATGGTGATGTGGATGCTATTGGAACTTATGAAAGTGCTGTTACAAAGTTTGCTAAAGAATTTCCAGAAGTA
>OGEW01000331.1_pt1 | contig 17739 bp, 13 predicted proteins | sample 1570781 | NCBI WGS metagenome assembly OGEW01 (sample SAMEA2582047, study PRJEB24529) | metagenome | biome: Human gut stool | place: China | collected 2011 | reverse complement strand
CTCCCCTTTCACTGGATGGGAGAAGATCGCCAGCAGTCGCGCATTGTCAGGCCAGTAGCGGGCTGGCAGCGTCTGAACCAGCAGCAGGGCGGCGCCCAGCAAGAGCAGAGCCCATCCGGTTTCATGGCTGTTTTTCATCCCGACCTCCTTCACCCGTACGCCAATGAACTAACATTTTTGCGCAAGCCGGTGACAAGACGGTGACAGCGGACGGGTGGTCATTTTACAACATCTGAACCTCAACCAGGCCAAACAACCACAGATGGCAACATTTGTATCCCTTCAGCCCGAACCTGTGGCCGTATGCTCTAAAATGTGACTCACAGGAAAACGTTATCCCTGAAAAGAAAACGTTATCTGGTCAAAACGTTGTTTCTGGATCATAAAAAGATTCCAAAAACTGGTGTATATTGCTCGGCGGAAATTCCTTAACCATGAAGATTGACATGAAAAAGACCAAAATTGTCTGCACCATCGGTCCGAAGACCGAATCCAAAGAAATGCTGGCCAAAATGCTGGACGCCGGCATGAACGTCATGCGCCTGAACTTCTCCCACGGTGACTACGCCGAGCACGGCAGCCGCATCAGCAACCTGCGCGCTGTAATGGCCGAGACCGGCAAGCACGCAGCTATCCTGCTGGACACCAAGGGTCCGGAAATCCGTACCATGAAGCTGGAAGGCGGCAACGACGTCGCGCTGGTCGCTGGCCAGACTTTCACCTTCACTACCGACCAGACCGTGGTTGGCAACAAAGACAAAGTGGCCGTGACCTATGCAGGTTTCGCCAACGATCTGCGCGTCGGCAACCGCATCCTGGTTGATGACGGCCTGATCGGTCTGGACGTTATCGAAATCACCGAGCGCGAAGTTATCTGTAAAGTGCTGAACAACGGTGACCTGGGCGAGAACAAAGGCGTTAACCTGCCGGGCGTCTCCATCAAGCTGCCGGCCCTGGCCGAGAAAGACAAGCGCGACCTGATCTTTGGTTGCGAGCAAGGCGTTGATTTCGTTGCTGCTTCTTTCATCCGTAAGAAGGAAGACGTTCTGGAAATCCGTGAGCACCTGAAAGCCCACGGTGGCGAGAACATCCAGATCATCTCCAAGATCGAAAACCAGGAAGGTCTGGACAACTTCGACGAGATCCTGGCTGTTTCCGACGGCATCATGGTTGCTCGTGGCGACATGGGTGTAGAGATCCCGGTTGAAGAAGTTATCTTCGCCCAGAAGATGATCATCGCCAAGTGCAACAAAGCCCGCAAAGTGGTTATCACTGCCACCCAGATGCTGGACTCCATGATCAAGAACCCGCGTCCGACCCGCGCCGAAGCTGGCGACGTGGCTAACGCCATCCTGGACGGTACCGACGCAGTGATGCTGTCCGGTGAATCCGCCAAGGGTAAGTACCCGCTGGAAGCCGTGACCATCATGGCCACCATCTGCGAGCGTACCGATGCCGTGATGCCGTCCAACCTGTCTGCTGCCAACGACAGCAACAAGCTGCGCATCACCGAAGCCGTATGTAAAGGCGCCGTAGAAACCTCCGAGAAGCTGGACGCCCCGCTGATCGTGGTCGCAACCGAAGGCGGCAAGTCTGCCAAGGCCATTCGCAAGTACTTCCCGAAAGCCTGGATCCTGGCTATCACCACCAACAAGAAAACTGCTGCCCAACTGGTTCTGACCAAGGGTGTAGTTGCTCACGTGGTTGACAGCATCGCCTCTACCGACGATTTCTATCGCATCGGTAAAGAAGCCGCGCTGGAAATCGGCATGGGTCTGAAAGGTGACGTGGTTGTGATGGTCTCCGGTGCTCTGGTACCGAGCGGCACCACCAACACCGCTTCTGTTCACGTTCTTTAATCAGAGCTGAACGAGTTGAAAACGGCGCCTGCGGGCGCCGTTTTTTTTGTCCCTCCCCCCTGCTTACCTGACAAGCCCGGTGTTAGAATCCACGCGAATTTAATCTATGCGGGAAATCTCCCGAATATCGCGTAATAACCCGGAAGTTATATGCCCTCAATACGTTTTAAAAGAGTCTCGGCCACCCTGTTGCCGCTGCTCTGCCAGCCTCTGCGTCCCGCAAGCCATGGCGCAAGATGTCCCCTCTCGCAACGCAGTTCAGCGAGCGCTGGATGGTCTGGGTAAATCAGAGACCCTGACCGTCAGTCAGCAAGCAGATCAGAAGTTGCTGACCGAAACCCTCGGCCTGCTCGACAGCATCGACAAGGAAGAGGCAAAGGCCAAGACCCAGGCCCAGCGGATCCGCAACCTGCCCACCGAACTCAGAGAGATCAGCGCCAAGCTCGATGCCCTGACCAAGGGCAAGAGTGCCGAGCAGATCAAGAGCGAATACGCCAGCATGAGTCTGGCAGAGCTCGACAGCCGTCAGCCGGAAGTGCTGGCCAACATGCAGGCGGCCCAGGAGGCCCTCGGCGCCATCGGCAGCCAGCTCACCAGCTTGCAGACCCTGCCGGAGCGCGCCCAGGCCAGCATGAGCCGTGCCTACCAGCGCAGTCAGGAGATCCGTACCCGCCTCAACGCCGGTGAAAGCGTCTCCAGCGCCGAGAAGATGAAGCTCGGTGCCGAGCTGGCCCTGCTCGACCTGCAACTGGCCCACCTGCAAAAGGAGCTGGATAACCGTACCAGCATGCAGGATCTGGCGATCAAGCAGCGCGACTACCAGAGTGCCCGTCTCGCCAGCGAAGAGCAGAAACTGCAGCTGTTGCAGGATCAGAGCAGCGCCAAGCGCCTCGGCGACACAGAAAAAACCGCCGAGCAGACCGGTGAACTGGTGGCGACCGAAGACAGCCCGCTGGTGCAAAAAGAGCAGGAGCTCAATCACCAGCTCAGCCAGCAGCTGATCGGTGCCACCACCAGCCTCAACTCGCTGGTACAGAAAAACCTGCAAGCCAAGAGCTGGCTGGAGCGCGGCATCCAGACCGAGCGCAACCTCAATGAACAGGTGCAGATGCTCAAGGGCAATCTGCTGCTGTCGCGCATCCTCTATCAGCTCTATCAGCAGCTGGAAGCGGCACCCACCATCGCCGTCAAAAACCTGGAAGAGCAGATCGCCGACCTGCATCTGGCCCAGTTTGAACTGAGCCAGCAGCGAGACCAGCTGTTCCAGAAGAACCTCTATCTGGACAATCTGATCGCCGGCAGCAAGGATCCGGTGAGCGAAGAGGACAAGGAGAGCCTTGCCAAGCTGCTCGACACCCGCATCAATCTGCTCGATCAGCTCAACCGCCAACTCGACAGCCAGCTCACCAACGCCATCAGCCTGCAGCTGACCCAGCAGCAGCTGGCGCGGGTCTATGCCTCTATCGAATTTACCCTGCAGCAACACATCTTCTGGGTAAGCAGCAACAAGCCCATCGACAGCAAGTGGTTTATCAGCTGGCCCGCCCAGGCCTACAAACAGGCCTCCGACTGGGTATTGAAACCGGACTGGAAACGCTGGCGCGAAGAGCTGCTGGGGATAGCCCTGCTCGCCTTCCCGCTGCTGCTGATCGGCGGCCTGCTGGTCTGGAAACGTCCGGCGCTGGTTGAGCGCGAGAAGAAGATCACCAAGGACCTTGGCCGTTTCCGTCAGGACAGCCAGTGGCACACCCCGCGCGCCCTGCTCTATACCGTGCTGCAACGCCTGCCGGGCAGCATGTTCATTCTGGCTGGCGGTCTGCTGCTCACCTACTGCGGTCTGCTCAGTCCCAAGCTGATGTTCCAGATCACCCTGAACCTCGCCCTCGGTTATCTGGTGTTCAGCGTCTATCTGGCCGTGATGCGCCCGGGCGGCATCGCCGAAACCCACTTCCGGATCCCGAAAGCGGAGCTGCAGGCCAAGCGCAACAGCATGCGCTACATCTGGTTACCACTGCTGCCGCTCATCATGCTCGCGACCAAGGCGGTGGTTGAACCCTCCACCCTGGGCAACGACGTGATCGGTCAGGCCATGACCCTGACCCTGCTGGGGCTGGCCGCCTATCTGGTGTTCCCCATCTCCCGCGCCCGCATCAAGGGCGAGGCGAGCATGCAGAAGTCGCTGATCGCCATCGCTCTGGCGCTGGCACCGGTGGCGCTGATCGTGCTGGCGGTGCTCGGTTACTACTACACCGCGCTGAAGCTGACCGGTCGCCTGATCGAATCCTTCTACCTCATCATCATCTGGAGCCTGGTCTACCGCACCGCCCTGCGTGGTCTGGAGCTGGCGGCCCGTCGTCTGGCCTACCGCCGTGCGGTGGCCAAGCGTGAGCACAAATCTTCGGAAGATGCGGAAGGTGGCGAGTCCATCGAAGAGCAGCCCATGGATCTGGAGGATGTCAGCCAGCAGTCCCTGCGTCTGACCCGTACCGTGCTGATGCTGATCTTCGGCGTTGCCTTCTACTGGCTCTGGTCCGATCTGGTCGCGGTCTTCTCCTACCTCGACAGCATGGTGCTGTGGCACCGCAGTGAAGGCACCGGCGCCAACGCCGTGCTGTTCCCCATCAGCCTGAGTGACGTGCTGATCGGCTTCCTGCTGCTCGGCGGTGCATGGTCACTGGCGCGCAACCTGCCCGGCTTGCTGGAGGTGCTGGTGCTCTCCAAGCTCAACCTGGCTCAGGGGACCGCCTACGCCATCACCACCATGCTCAACTACGTGCTGATCGGTTTCGGCTCCCTGACCGCTCTCTCCATGATGGGCGTGCAGTGGGACAAGCTGCAGTGGGTAGCAGGTGGTCTGTCAGTCGGTATCGGTTTTGGCATGAAGGAGATCCTCTCCAACTTCGTCTCCGGCATCATCATCCTGTTCGAGCGTCCGGTGCGGATCGGTGACACCGTCACCATCGGCTCCTTCTCCGGTACCGTCTCGCGGATCCGCATTCGCGCCACCACCCTGACCGACTTCGACCGCAAAGAGGTGATCATCCCCAACCAGCAGCTGATGACAGAACGGCTCATCAACTGGTCGCTGAGTGACACCGTCACCCGGGTGATCGTGCGGGTGGGCGTGGCGTATGGCTCGGATCTGGAACTGACCCGCACCCTGCTCAAACAGGCGGCCGACGAAAACAGTCGGGTACTGAAAGACCCGGCTCCCATCGTCTACTTCCTCACCTTTGGCGCCAGCACTCTGGATCACGAGCTGCGCTTCTTCGTGAGCGAACTGGGTGATCGCAACCCGGCGGTGGACGAGTTGAACCGCAAGATCGACCAGCTGTTCCGCGAGAACGGCATCGAGATCGCCTTCAACCAAATGGATGTCTACATCAAGAACATGCAGGGCGAAGAGCAGAAGGTGGAGTCCAACTCCGCCGCTCTGCCGCCGCCCGCGGAAGATGGCAAGCAGCCAGCCTGATAGCGAACCGCATTAATCTGATAGCAACAGCCGCTCACCCAGGTGAGCGGCTTTTTTATGCCCAGCTTATGACGATAGAGACAGTTCCCCATTGCCAGCATGGCTGGCCGCCGCATAACAGACAGCCATCATCCTTGATAAAATATAAAGAGAAATAAAAGTCTAAAAACAGACACTTGCCCCACACCACTACTTACCGCATGGATGAAACCTGCGCCCTTATCCCCTCACCGCTTACCCCATACTGTGCTCGCTCCGGCTCCCGGACTTTTATAACTTTTTTTAATTTTATTTGAGTGTCCTCTTCATCCTGACCATTGCAAAGTGGCGCCATTCCAGCGCTGGGCCCTGTGACCACCGTCCGGCTGACATCGACTTGCTCATTTGATAATTGAAAGGATCCGAGAGATGAAACACTCCTTGATGGTAATGGGGTTGGCCGCCAGTCTGGCATTGAGCGGCTGCCAGAATATGGATACCAAGCTGCGCTGGGTGCCATCGGCGCCGCTGGCTATTACGCCGGGAAAAAGCACAGCGATAACAAACACGAGCATGATGGCCAGCATGACGATAGCGATGACCAGCATATGGCCACCAGCAAGATGCCCCGTTACTGCTCGGGGGAAGCAGCCAGCAAATTCCATGTCTCCCCGCGCGATATCACCACCGAGTCGGCAGAAGAGAGCGGCCACAGATACAAGGTCTATGGCCAGTACGAGACCGACGATGATGCGGTCGACTTTACCTGCACCTTCAATCACGACGGTCGTTTCCTCTCGGTCGTTCGCAGCTGATTGACCAGCGGTTACAGCCAATTCACCACCGACTCTCCATACAGGACACACACGATGAAACAGCAACACAGCATGATCGCCAACCTCATTGCGCTGGCCCTGCTTGGCCTCGCCCCATGCGCCGGTGCCGCCAGCGGCCACTCCGGGGTGGATCTGGCCAGCATGGATAACAGCGTGCGCGCGGCGGACGATCTGTTTCGCCACGTCAACGGCAACTGGCTGGCCCAGACCCAAATACCAGATGACATGCCGGGGCAGACCATCGGCAATCTGTTGGCGGACAAGTCGCTGGAGGATCGCAAGGTGTTGCTGGAGGAGCAGCTCAAGCGCCCGCAACAAGCCGGAACTCCTCGCCAGCAGATAGCCGACCTCTACGCCAGCTATCTGGATCAGGCCGGGCGGGATGCCAAAGGGCTAACCCCCATTCAGCCACTGCGCGACGAGATCATGGCCATCCATGATAGCGCCTCGCTGGCAACCTACTTTGCCCGTGTTAACAAGCTGGGGGGCGGCGCTCCCTTTGGTATCGGGTTCATGGCCGACAAGAAGCAGCCTGACAGCTACGGGATCTACCTGCAGCAATCCGGCCTCGGTCTGCCGGATCGGGACTACTACCTGAAAGCAGATGCCGCCAGCAAGACACTGCGGGCCAGCTACGAGCAGTTCATTACCGCCCTGCTCAACCATGCCGGCGTCGAGGGGGCGAGCGAGCAGGCCCATCGCATTCTGGCGCTGGAGACCCGGCTCGCCAGCCTGCAGTGGGACAGAGTCAAGCGGCGGGATGACAACCTCACCTACAACAAACTGCCCCTCGCCCGCCTCAGTCAGTTGCTGCCCACCCTGGATTGGCAACGCTACCTGGCAGAGGCCGGTATCGCCGGGGAAACGGAGATCATCGTCAGTGAGCCGGACTATCTGGAGAAGCTGACCGCCGTGATGCAGGAGACCAGCATCGCGCAGTGGCAATCCTACTGCCTGTTCCATCTGCTACGCACTTATGCGCCCTATCTCGACAGCCAGAGCAATGCCCTGCACTTCGCTTTCTATGGCACGACCCTGAGCGGCATCCCCCGGCAGCGGGAGCCCTGGAAGCAGGCCATGGAGGTGCTGGACGACTATCTGGGTCAGGCGGTGGGCAAACTCTACGTGGAGCGCTACTTCCCGGCCGAAGCCAAGGCACAGATGGCGAGCATGGTGCGCAATCTGATCGCCGCCTATCGCCAGGAGATCGGTGGGCTCGACTGGATGTCTGCCCCGACCAAACAGCAGGCGCTGGCGAAACTTGAGAAGGTTCGGGTCAAGATCGGCTATCCGGACCAGTGGCTGGATTACAGCGCAATCGAGATCCGTCCCGATGATCTGGTCGGCAATGCCCAGCGCGCGGCCACGGTGCGTTACAACGAGCACCTTGCCCGCCTCCATCAACCGGTGGATCGGGAGGAGTGGTTCGACAATCCGCAGACGGTGAATGCCTACTACAACCCGAACAACAACGAGATCGTCTTCCCGGCCGCCATACTCCAACCGCCCTACTTCGATCTGAAGGCGGATGATGGGGTCAACTATGGCGCCATCGGCGCGGTCATCGGTCACGAGCTGAGCCATGGTTTCGATGATCAGGGGGCCAAATTCGATGGCAACGGTGCCTTGCACAACTGGTGGGCGGCAACCGATCTCAAGGAGTTCACCGCCAGAGCGCAAAAACTGGCGAAACAGTACGACCGTTTCGAGCCCATCAAGGGGGAGCATGTCAACGGCCAGCTGACCCTTGGCGAGAATATCGGCGATCTCGGCGGCCTGACCATCGCCCACAAGGCGTACCAGCTCGCCCTGGGCAACCGCAAGTCAGCGGTGCTCGATGGCTTCACCGCCGAGCAGCGATTCTTTATCGGCTGGGCGCAGGTGTGGAAAGGGAAGTACCGGCCCGAGCTCGCTGCCGTTCTGCTCAAGACAGATCCCCACTCGCCGCTGGAGTACCGGGTCAACGGCGTCGTCGCCAATATGCCTGCCTTCTATCGTGCCTTTGCCATCAAGCCGGGAGACAAGCTCTATCTGCCACCTTCCGAGCGTGTGAAGATTTGGTGACCACCAGCAGGGGCCCTGGCCCGAAAAGCTCCAGCAGATGGACCACCTCCACCTGAGCTGAAGATGACCGACACAGGGAGTGTCTGTTTTACCCTGTCTGGTTTTTCCCGACCCACATGTGCCTGACCATGTGGGTTTTTTTGACCCTTTTGCCCCGCCGCTTCTCCTCAGCCTGCCCAGCTTTCACCCGATACGGCCACGGCACACAACTCTGCCATTTTCTCGCCTTTGCCATTGGCTGAAAAACCGGCGGTGGAACCGCTATAAATCGGTTTACCACCAAACAGGTCTGACCTATGGTAAAGCATGTAAAAGATGCATCGTGGAGCTGCTTTTCCTATGAATGACCGAGAACTGCAACAGATCCTGTTTCGCTCCTTCGATGTGATCCCGCTGCCTATTCTGGTGTCCGAATCCATTGCCCGTCACGATGGCTGCTCACCCGACATGATCCCGCAGCGGCGCCACCGCTTCCTGAATAAAGCCTTTATTGAGCAACTGGGCTACAACCTTGACGATCTGCCGGACATGGCCTCCTGGTTTCAGGTCGCCTACCCGGATGAAGGGTATCGCCGCACCATCATCGACTCCTGGCACTCCCAGGTGGAACAGAGCTTGTCGCAAGGGCTGGAGGTCGCCGAAATGCCTGCGCTGATCCGCTGCAAGAGCGGTCAGTCGCGCTGGTTTATCGTCACTGCCCAGCTGGGAGCCGATGCCATCCCGGATGGCCATATCGTCACCTTTCGCGATATCCACGACCTGCAGTGCATGGTGGAAGAGGTGAGCCGCCTCTCCTGCACCGATCCGCTCACCGAACTGACCAACCGGCGCGGCGCCCAGCAACAGCTGCAGGCCCTTTGGTTGCAAGGTGAGCCCCTCTCGGTGGTACTGGGAGATATCGACCATTTCAAACAGGTCAATGACCGCTACGGCCACCCTGCGGGTGATGCCGCGCTCTGCGCCGTCGCCCACGCCATGGCGAGCCAGCTGTTGCCGGGGGAGAGTCTGGCCCGTTGGGGCGGAGAGGAGTTTCTGCTGATCCTGCCTGGTTGCGATATTGAACAGGCAGCACGGCGCGCCGAACAGCTGCGCCAGCATGTCAGTACCACCCGCTTGCCATGGCAGGGGAAGCAGCTATCCCTCACCATCAGTCTGGGGTGTGCCAGCATGAAGGGGCAGGAGAGCATCGACTATCTGCTGATGATGGCCGACCGGGCCCTTTATCAGGCCAAGGATCAGGGCCGTAACCGGGTTGTCATTTCGACGGAATAGAGTAATAACCAGAAAGGAAAGCCGACTCGCGGCCATAAAAAAACCGAAGCACAAGGCTTCGGTTTTTTACTGCGCAACTGGCGTGAGCCAGCCGGGCATTACTTCTTGATACGGATAACCGGAGTCTCGCCCACAGTCACGGCACCAGTCATTTTGATCAGCTCTTTGATCTCGTCCATGTTGGAGATGACAACCGGAGTCAGGGTAGACTTGGCTTTCGCTTCCAGAACGGCCAGATCGAACTCGATGATGGTGTCGCCGCGCTTGACCTGCTGACCTTCCTGAGCGATTCGCTTGAAGCCTTCGCCTTTCAGTTCAACGGTGTCGATACCGAAGTGAACGAACAGCTCGATACCGGAGTCGGATTCCAGAGAGAACGCGTGGTTGGTCTCGAAAATCTTGCCGATGGTACCATCGCACGGCGCAACCATCTTGTTGCCAGCCGGCTTGATGGCGATACCGTCACCAACGATCTTCTCGGCGAAGACAACGTCAGGCACATCTTCGATCGGCACGATTTCGCCAGACAGCGGAGCAAAGATTTCGATGCCGCCGGTGTCAGAGCTATCGTCGGAAACCAGTTTCTTCAGTTTATCAAACAGACCCATATAAAGCTCCTAGAGATGATTTGTCGCTGTTTGCAGCCGATCTTAGCAGACTGCTTTCTGCTTAATAAAGTTATCTACGCATGCTTCGATTTCAGCGGCGGTGGCAAAGCTCAGTGCTTGATCAGCCATTGCCTTCACATCTTCGAAGTTGGTGTTGCGGATAAGCTTCTTGATACGCGGTACAGAGATGGCGCTCATGGAGAACTCATCCAGACCCATACCCAGCAGCAGCAGGGTAGCGCGCTCGTCACCAGCCAGTTCACCACACATACCGGTCCACTTGCCTTCGGCATGGGACGCATCGATAACCATCTTGATCAGGGTCAGGACGGAGGGTGACAGCGGGTTGTACATGGCGGAGATCATCTCGTTACCACGATCGACAGCCAGGGTGTACTGGGTCAGGTCGTTGGTACCGATACTGAAGAAATCCACTTCCTTGGCCAGATGATGAGCCATCACGGCAGCGGCCGGGGTCTCGATCATGATACCCACTTCGATGGATTCATCAAAGGCTTTGCCTTCGGCACGCAGTTCGGCTTTCAGCGTCTCTACGGTGGCTTTCAGGCTACGGAACTCTTCGACAGAGATGATCATCGGGAACATGATGCGCAGTTTGCCGAAGGCAGAGGCGCGCAGAATGGCCCGCAGCTGAGCGTGCATGATGTCTTCGCGGTCGAAGAAAATACGCACGGCACGCCAGCCCAGGAAGGGGTTCATCTCTTTCGGGAAATTCATGTACGGCAGCTCTTTGTCGCCGCCAATGTCCATGGTACGCACGATGATCGGCTGATCCGGCATCGCTTCGGCCACTTCTTTGTAGGCTTTGAACTGCTCTTCTTCGGTCGGCAGCGCGTCACGGTCCATGAACAGGAACTCGGTACGGTACAGACCCACGCCTTCGGCGCCATTGCGGATGGCACCTTCGGTATCCTTGACGGTACCGATGTTGGCGCACACTTCGACTTGGTGACCATCCAGCGTGATGGCAGGCAGATCTTTCAGCTTGGCCAGCTCATCTTTCTCGGCCTGGAACTGAGCCTGGAACTTCTTGGCTTCGGTCAGCTGTTCAGCAGTCGGATTGATGATGATCTGGTTGTTGATCGCATCCAGCACCAGCATGTCACCGTTCTTGACGCGCTCGGTGATGTCGTTGGTGCCTACCACGGCCGGCAGCTCCAGGGAGCGGGCCATGATGGAGGTGTGAGAGGTACGGCCACCGATGTCGGTGACGAAACCCAGCACATATTTCAGGTTGATCTGAGCGGTTTCAGACGGGGTCAGGTCTTTGGCGACCAGGATCACCTCTTCGTCGATGGTGCTCAGGTTGACAACGGCGATGCCCAGTACGTTCTTGACCAGACGGGTACCGATGTCACGGAAGTCGGTAGCGCGTTCGCGCAGATAAGGGTCATCCAGCTCGGCCATCATCTTGGCGTACTGTTCGATCACCTCATAGATGGCTTTGTCAGCGGAAGCCTTGTTCTCTTTGATGAAGGATTTGATATCCCCTTCCAGCTCCTCATCTTCGAGCAGCATGATGTGGCCTTCGAAGATGGCCTCTTTTTCCTCACCGAAGGTGCGACCGGCCATCTCTTTGATGGCTTCCAGCTGGATAGCTGACTTGGTACGAGCTTCGAGGAAACGGTTGATCTCGGCATCAATCTGGTCAGCAGAGATTTTGCCCTGATTGATAACGATTTCATCTTCTTTCAGAAGAAGCGCCTTACCGAATGCGATACCGGGGGACGCAAGAATGCCAGATATCATAATCCTTCCTATTAAAACGACTGTGGGGGAGGAATCTAAAGCTGGATTACTCCAGCTCGTCCATCAGGGCAACCAGCTTCTCAACAGCTTGCTGAGCATCCGGACCATCAGCCTGGATAGTTACGTTGGTACCCTTGGTCAGGCCCAGGGTCTGCAGCTTGAACAGGCTCTTGGCGCTGGCGGACTTGCCACCGGAGACCACAGTGATCTCGCTTTGGAATTCTTTGGCTTCTTTCACGAACTGAGCTGCCGGACGGGTGTGCAGGCCGTTTTCAGCAGTAATAACAACAGACTTCTCGTACATGGTTTCACCCCATATTATTGATATTTTTTGGTGGATTGGTCGTTTTTGAAGCAACCCGACCCACCGTGTCAGTATGGATATGTTGTAAAGTAACGAAAGCAGACCCGCAATGGTTTAATCCAGGTCAAGTTTCTGTGCAGTAATCGGCGCGCTGGTTGGCAATTTTCAGTTATTGGGCTACAAGCCGCATCAGGACTGGCCTGAAATTATTTTATAACGAAAAATAACACTTTGTTACTTTGTGATACCCAGCCAGCAAACACCGCGTGACGCCGCACAGGATATGAGATTTAGAGCGGAATGTCTGCTTTTTTTCTCACTCCGGAACTTGTTATTTTACCCCAAAAAATAAGGATCAAGTGACACTAACAGGGGTTGAGTCTAGCCCATAAAGAAGCGGCGCTCCTGGGAGCGCCGCTGTTTTGAAAGATTCCGATCAGTTACTGCTGCAGCTCCTGCTCGCTGAACACCCCGGCAAACAGGGCGCTGGAGAGGTAACGCTCCGCCGCACTCGGCAGGATGACCACAATGGTTTTGCCCGCAAATTCCGGCAGCTCGGCCAGACGGCTGGCAGCCACCACAGCAGCACCGGAGCTGATACCGGCCAGGATCCCCTCCTCCTCCATCAGGCGACGGGCCATCTCGATGGCTTCATCGCTGGTCACCTTCTCCACCCGGTCGATGAGGGAGAGGTCCAGGTTGCCCGGGATAAAGCCGGCGCCGATCCCCTGGATCTTGTGGGGGCCCGGTTTGATCTCTTCCCCGGCCAACTTCTGACTGATGACCGGCGACTCGGCTGGTTCGACAGCGACAGAGACCACCGCCTTGCCTTTAGTCTGCTTCAGATAGCGGGAGACACCGGTAATGGTACCGCCGGTACCGACCCCGGCCACGAACACATCCACCTCACCGTCAGTGGCATCCCAAATCTCGGGGCCTGTGGTCTTTTCGTGGATCTCCGGGTTGGCCGGGTTTTCAAACTGTTGCAGCAACACATACTTGCCCGGCTCGGACTCGAGGATCTCGTTGGCCTTGGCAATGGCACCCTTCATGCCGAGGGGCCCTTCGGTCAGCACCAGATTGGCACCGAGCGCCTTGAGCAACTTGCGGCGCTCCAGGCTCATGGTGGCCGGCATGGTCAGGGTGATGGGATAGCCGCGAGCTGCCGCGACAAAGGCCAGAGCAATACCCGTGTTGCCGCTGGTGGGCTCGATAATCTCCTTACCCTTGGTCAGGATACCGCGCTTCTCGGCATCCCAGATCAGGTTGGCACCGATCCGGCACTTGACGCTGAAGCTGGGGTTGCGGCTCTCGATCTTGGCCAGCACGCGGCCTTTGGTAACACGGTTGAGACGAACCAGCGGGGTGTGACCGATAGTCTGGCTGTTGTCCTCAAAAATTTTGCTCATGGCGCTATCCCTGTGTTTGTTACGACGATGAAACAAGATTACCCTGTGGTTTCTGAATGAGAAGTGACTATTCGTTATAACCATATGGTATTACAACATATAGAGCTTATTCTCTCTGGCCCCTGACTCCGGGCGCCAATCGTCAAAGGAACCGACGTTATGGGATTTTCAGGAAGCAGCCAGTATCTCGCCTCCGATGCATTGAAGATGGCGGTCAATGCCGCCATCACCCTCGAAAAACCGCTGCTGATAAAAGGGGAGCCGGGCACCGGCAAGACGGTGCTGGCAGAAGCGGTCGCCGACCATCTCGGCACCGATCTCATTGCCTGGCATATCAAGTCCACCACCAAGGCCCAACAGGGACTCTACGAATATGATGCGGTAGCCCGGCTGCGGGACTCCCAGCTCGGCGACCCCAGAGTGGCCGATATCAGCCACTACATTCGCCAGGGCAAGCTTTGGCAGGCTTTCAGCGCCGAGCAGCGACCGGTATTGCTGATCGACGAGATCGACAAGGCCGACATCGAATTCCCCAACGATCTGCTGCTGGAGCTGGATCGGATGGAGTTCGACGTCTACGAGACCGGCGAGCGAGTCAAGGCGCGCCAGCGGCCGGTGGTCATCATCACCTCCAACAACGAAAAAGAGCTGCCGGATGCCTTCCTGCGCCGCTGTTTCTTCCACTACATCCGCTTCCCCGACAAGGCCGAGATGCAGGCCATCGTCAAACTCCACTACCCCGACCTCAAGGAGAGCCTGCTTGGCGAGGCGATGGATCTTTTCTTCGAGCTGCGCGAGGTAGAGGGACTGCGCAAGAAACCCTCCACCTCGGAGCTGCTGGACTGGATCCGCCTGCTCTTGGCCGATGATATCGCCCCCGAGGCGATGCGTGCCCGCGAGCCGGGCAAGCTGGTGCCCGCGCTATACGGCGCCCTGCTCAAAACCGAGCAGGACCTGCATCTATTCGAGAAGCTCGCCTTTCTGGCCCGGCGCGGCAGCTAATTTATGCTGATCGACTTTTTTACCCACCTGCGCCGCCACAAGCTCCCCTGCAGCCTGCGCGAACTGCTGGACTTGCACGCCGCACTGGCTGCCCGGTTGGTCACCATCGATATGGACGAGTTCTACCAACTCTCCCGCTGCCTTCTGGTAAAAGACGAGGCCCACTACGATCGCTTCGATCGCGCCTTCGCCGAATACTACGAGGGGCTGGACGCCATCCCCCTGCTGCCGGAGAGCCTGCCCGAGGAGTGGCTGCGAGTTCGAGCGACTGTTGAGCCCAGAGGAGAAGGCGTTGCTCAAATCCCTCGGCGGACTCGACAAACTGCTGGAGACCCTTAACCAGCGGCTGAACGAGCAGAAAGAGCGCCACGCCGGTGGCAACAAGTGGGTGGGAACCGGTGGCAGCAGCCCGTTTGGCCACGGCGGTTTTCACCCCGAGGGGGTGCGCATGGGTGGAGAGGGGCAGCACGGTAAGGCGGCCAAGGTGTGGGAGGCCCGTCATTATCGCAACTTCAGCGACGACTCACCGCTCGGCCAGCGTGCCATTCAGCTCGCGCTGCGCAAGCTCAGACGCTGGGTGCGCAAAGGCAATCCCGACGAGCTGGATCTCGACGACACCATAAAAAGCTCTGCCCGCCAGGGCTGGCTCGATGTGAAGCTGCGACCCGAGCGCCACAACGGGGTGAAGCTGTTGGTTTTCTTCGATGTGGGAGGCTCCATGGATGCCCACGTGGCCGAGGTGCAGCGCCTCTTTTCCGCCCTGCGCCACGAGTTCAAGCATCTGGAGTACTTCTATTTTCACAACTGCCTCTACGACTTCGTCTGGAAGGATAACGCCCGCCGCTTTGAGGAGCGGTTTGATACCCTGCGGCTGCTGCGCACCTACGGCAGCGACTACAGGGTGATCCTGGTGGGGGATGCCACCATGGGCCCCTACGAGATCACCTGGCCGGGCGGCAGTGTCGAGCAGTGGAACGAGGAGTCGGGTCAGGTGTGGCTCACCCGCTTGCAGCAGCACTTCCCCAAACTGGTGTGGATCAACCCCACCCCGCGACGGGAGTGGCTCTGGCATCCCTCCATCAAACTGATGAATGACGTGGTTGGCGGACGGATGCATCCGCTGACTCTGGCGGGTCTCGCTGCGGCGATCGACCAGCTGTAACCCTCTCTACCCTATAAACCGACAAGCCGGGAACGCACCCGGCGAGGAGCAAAGATGACCTCTATCGTGATCAGTGGCTCAGGCCTCTATACCCCACCCTTTGCCGTCAGCAATGAAGAGCTGGTGGCCGCCTTCAACCAGTATGTGGATCTCTACAACGAGGAGAACGCCTCCGCCATCGACGCCGGACAGCTCCCCGCCAAGCAGCATTCCAGTTGCGAGTTCATCGAGAAGGCCTCCGGCATCAAGAGCCGTTATCTGGTGAGCCGCGAAGGGGTACTCAACCCCGACATCATGCAGCCGCTACTGGCGGAGCGGCCCGATGAGATGCCCTCCATCATGGTGGAGATGGCGGTGGCTGCCGCCGAGCAGGCGCTGATCGCCGCCGGCCGCGAGCCGGGTGAGATCGACCTGGTGATCGTCGCCGCCTCCAACATGCCGCGCCCCTACCCGGCGCTGGCCATCGAGCTGCAGCACTATCTGGGGGCGAGCGGCATGGCCTTTGACATGAACGTGGCCTGCTCGTCTGCCACCTTCGGCATCAAGACAGCCGCCGACATGCTGGCGGCAGGCACAGCCAACGTGGCGCTGGTGGTTAATCCGGAGATCTGCTCGGGACACCTCAATTTCCGGGACAGAGACAGTCACTTTATCTTCGGCGATGCCTGCACCGCGGTGCTGCTGGAGCGGGAGACCGATTGCAAGGTGCCCAATCCGTGGCAACTGGTAGCCAGCAAGCTGGTGACCCAGTACTCCAACAACATCCGCAACAACTTCGGCTTTCTGAACCGGCTGAGCCCGCGCACCCGCTACGGCGACGACAAGCTGTTTCGCCAGCAGGGGCGCAAGGTATTCAAGGAGGTGTTGCCACTGGTGTGCGACCAGATTGCCAACCAGCTCGATGAGCAGGGCTGGCCCGCCGAGAGCCTGAACCGGCTCTGGCTCCATCAGGCCAACCTCACCATGAACCAGTTCATCGGCCGCAAACTGCTCGGCCACGATGCCAGCCAGCAGGAGGCGCCGGTCATTCTTGATAGCTATGGTAATACCAGCTCGGCGGGTTCCATCATCGCGTTTCATCTGTACAATCGCGACCTTCCTGCGGGGGCTCGCGGCGTACTGTGCTCCTTTGGCGCTGGCTACTCCATCGGTAGCCTGCTGCTGCGGCGCCTGTAATGGCGGGCCTCCCGCCGACATAACTATAACCAGCAACATGGGTGGGAATATGCAGAGGATCACGGGGCGCTGCGCCCTGCACTACGGGGTAACCCTGTCACTCTTTTGTCTCTATGGCTGGCAGGTTTGCCCGTTTCTCGAGAGTCTCACCCTGCCCCAGTTGCTGGGGCCGACCCTGGTGACGTTCGCCATCATGTTCGCCGTACGCAATTGGCTGCTCTCAAGGCGGCCCCTGCCGCGCAACGGGCTGGACGGGTTTGGACTGGAGGTGAGTTTCTATCTGCAGGGAGCACTGCTGCTCTCGGGCTACAACGCCCTGGCCCACGACTTCCCGCTGGAGAGTCACCTCAAGGTACTGCTGGGGATGACTACCCTCGGCTTTCTGGTGGCGGCCGATCTGACTCTGGAGCGGGACTTGCATCGGGCCAGAGCACGGCAAGCCGAGCAGAGCCTGGCGCTGAGCCACCCGCTGGCCATGCCGCTGCCACGCAAGTTCACCCTCTTTACCCTGGCGACCCTCACCCTGCTGGGAGGCGTCTTCTTCTTGCTGTTCAATAAGGATCTGGAGTGGCTGGATGCCCAGCACTACATCCTGTGGGAGATCGCCTTCGTGATGACGGTGACCTTCTGTTATCTCGCCCTCATCATCCACGGTTATGGTCGCAATCTCGGCCTATCCCTGCGCCAGCAGACCAGCACAATGGCCAGAGTACAGTGTGGTGACTTCGACGCCCGGGTGCCGGTCACCCGGGATGACGAATTCGGCCTGATTGCAGCCAGCACCAATCAGATGATCGGCGAGCTGAAATCCCGCAGCGACGAGCTC
>OGEW01000319.1_pt1 | contig 18368 bp, 13 predicted proteins | sample 1570781 | NCBI WGS metagenome assembly OGEW01 (sample SAMEA2582047, study PRJEB24529) | metagenome | biome: Human gut stool | place: China | collected 2011 | reverse complement strand
ACGTTATACCACCATCCTGACTAATACTATTTTTTCGGTAGAATCCTTCATCCGCTCTCATATTCAACATTAAAGTTCCCTCTCCTATTTCAGCAACAGAACATTCGCCAACACCACTAACCGGAGTTGGTTCACCTGGTTTCCATGTCTTTCCGTAATCATCAGAATAAATAATATGCGAATAACTTTTTACTTTTCCATTTTCCCTAGTAGTAAAATAGTTTGGAGCAATTAAACGTCCCCTATTGGTCCCTTTCTGAATTTGAATACCATGACAAGGTCCAGTAGCGTACCAATCCCATTTTTCTTTTTTCACAGCAGAAGTTATCTCAACAGGAGATGCCCAAGTGACACCGTCATCATCCGAATAGGTATAATACGGACGCCGAGTGTTTTCTCCGGTTCCATTGGTTATTGTTCCCCACTTATCTGTTTGATAATTCCATGTCATTAACAAATGTATTCTACCTTTATCATCAACAATCGGAACAGGATTTCCACAAGTATTCTGCCCATCATCCCATATCATTATTTGTTTACTCCATGTTTTTCCATTATCAGACGAACGCTTAACAACAAGATCTATATCTCCACTGTCTCCATTACTTCTAGCTTTTCTAGCCTCTGCAAATGCCAATAAGGTATTACTCTGCGTTTTAACAATAGCAGGTATTCTATAGACTTCATATCCGTCTACTCCCTGACTATAGACATAATCGAATTGGGATGCTGGAACTTCCTCTTCAGGTGAAGGTGGAACCGGAGTATCTTGTGAATCATCATCTTTTTGACAAGCCTGTGTAAATAGGCTCGTCATAAGAAATATACATGTCAGAATCTTATAAGTTTTCATATCCTTGGGTTTGTTTCAGATTAGGATTAATATTCATATCACTTAGTGGAATTGCGAGATATAATGGAATAATAATATTATCAATAGCTTTCTTTTTCAAGTTCGGAACTTCCTGATAGACATCTATTGTTCCACCAAAATGGAATCTGAGAAGATCAGGCCATCTTTTCCTTTCAAGATATAATTCTCTTGCACGCTCATTCAGAATCTCCTTTTCCACTACTTTTTTATCCGTACTTCCATTATAAATACCTATCTTAGCACGATCCCTGACTTTATTTAACTCAATGATAGCCTGCGGTGTCTGATTCAATGCTGCATAAGCTTCGGCCTTGAACAAATACATCTCTGCAAGTCGATAAATGATAATATCCGAATCATAGGTACGATCACCTTCTGTTTTTGTCCCCTTCATCTTATTATCGAAAATACCGATCTCATTTCCTCCCGCATCCTTAGCTATTATAAAAGACTCTTTTGTTCTAATATCAGTGGGATTAGCATAAAAAAGATCTATTAAAAAAGAGCTTGGTGCATAAGTACTGCGAGCCCCACCTTTTGCATAAGGTATTTCATCTTTATTTACTGCCTTTTCCACAAATACATCTCTTGGCTTCAAACTTTGACTATATTGGGCTTCCTTTTCATAAATCTCAAAGTGAATAGTCCATATCACTTCTTTTCCATATTTAGTACCATAAATATCGGCAAAATTGTCTTCAAAAGAAAGACCTTTACTTGCTAAATCAGCATAAGTGATAACATCTTTCAAATCCTGCTCAGAACCATTCAAGACTTTCGCTTTCCATAACAAAATATCGGCTTTCAGTGCATAACATGCCGGTTTTGAGGCTCTTCCTTTTCCATTCGTATAACTTTCTTCCGGGAAGAGATTGATTGCTGCATTCACATCACTTAGAGCCCGTTCTAAAACTTGCTCTGCCGGCTCCCTTGCTAATTTAGGCTTATTGGAACTTTCTGTCGGTTCCAGTTCTATAGGAGCATCTCCCCATATACGAGCTACACAGAAATACATATATCCCCTTATGCAATATGCTTCTGCCAACAGCCTGTTTTTATCAGATTCCACTCCAAAACTTATTCCAGGAGTATACTTTAATAACATATTACAATGCTGAATTACCGAATAATAACTTGACCAACCATATCCGTTTTGTGAAGTCAGATTCTGCGCCCACAAATTCGATGGACCACCTTCCAGACCTGTTGTAAAAGCATCTCCTCTATCTTCAAAATGAAGAGTTGAATTAGAAGTATCACGTAACTTAGTATAAATACCTATCAAATAGCTTTCTACATCCCCCTTTGTATTCCAGTACCCGTCTCCCGTTATACTTGAAACTGTATCTACATCCAACAAATTGCATGAATGTAACAAAAACAATGAAATTCCTAATAATATTGATTTAATTTGTTTCATAATTACAAGTCTTATTTAATTAGAAATTAATTTTTACTCCCATATTATATTGTCTTGGCCTTGGGTATACCCCATAATCCACTCCGGTATATATTTCAGGAAACATACCATCATATTTCTTTATATAACCTATGTTATATGCTCCAGCAAAAACTTCCACTCCACTCAATCTTATTTTTCTAACCCAAGTTGATGGTAGCATATAGCTTAAAGACACTTCTCTAAATGCCAGATAATCTCCTTTACTAAAATACAGGCTATTGTTGGTACTCCCACTTTCAGAACTGCCTATTTGATTATCCCATCTCATATGATTTCGATATTGATAATCGTAATCACTTTGAACTGTATATTTAGGATATTTCGTTCCATCATTCGCACTTTGCCAGGAATTGGTCATTGCGTCTTTTATGGCATTATTGTTATTACGTGAACTACCCATTATCTGTCCTTTAAAACCATTATCTATCACATGTCCCATAGCCCAGTCCATTACAACTCGTACAGTAAGTCCTTTATATTTGAAAGAGTTGACAATACCTCCTACCTTATCCGGTCGGATATATCCCATGAATTTCATATCTTTAGAGTCCAATTGCCCATCATTGTTCACGTCTTCAAATATGGCATCTCCTGCATGTTTCTTTCTACCTTGCGCATTAGGATCATTAGGGGCTTTAGCTGCTTCTTCTTCCGTTTGATAGGTTCCTAAATAATGAAACGCCCATCTTCCACCAAACTTTTCGCCCTCAGCAATTCCCCCAACCTTTTTAGTACCTCCTGTAGCAGGATCATAAATAAAATTACCTCCTACCCGATTTTTCTCTTCTCCATTATCCGGTAAATCTACTACGATTCCTTTATTGTAAGCAAACGTCAATGATAAATCCCATGAAAAATCTTTGGTTTGAATAGGAGTAGCATTCAACTCTATTTCTATTCCGGAGTTTCTTACTGAACCATAATTACTCTTAATCGAACTAAAGCCCGTAGAATTCCATAAAGGTTCATCATACAATCTATCAAATGTCAGTTTATTATAGTAGTCAATTAATAATCCCAATCTATTATTAAAAAATCCGAGATCGACTCCGATATCATACGATTCCGTCGTTTCCCATCGTAATTGAGAATTTTTTAATGTTGTATTTAGTATACCTACTGATCCTTGATAATTAGTATCTGTAATTTTGTACTCACCTCTTGAATTGGCAACACTCAAATTGTTATTACCCGTACGCCCCCAACTTGCACGCCATTTCCAACGACTCATAATACTTTCTAATGGCTTGAAGAAATTTTCCCTATGCATATTCCATCCAGCTGATACTCCAGGGAAAAATCCCCATTTATTATCTTCTGCAAACCGTGAAGAACCATCTGCACGCATACTGACAGAAACTATATATTTACCTTTATAATCATAGTTTACACGTCCAAAATAACTTAAAGTAGCTTCCATTGTCTTAGTAGAACTTGCTCTTTGTGTACTATCTGCCGTTGCATTTAATGTTGGAATTAAATCTATAGAAGATCCACTACCGCTTGCCGAAAGTCTGTAACTATAATCATGAGTATAACTGGCACCTGCTACAGCTCCTATATTATGCTCCTTGATTTTCTTATCATACGAAAGAACCAAATCTCCCTGCAAATGTCTGTCATAGTTATGCTTAGCTGAAGCAGGACGGATTGTATTTCCAGTCGTCTCATTATCTGCCTGAAAATAATTCTCAATACCTTCAGTTCCAAAATAATAGGCTGTTGGTTTTAAAACTAGCCCAGGTAAAATATTCCAGATTGCACCCAACTGAAAAGTTGTCCTATACACACTAGTATCATCATAATTTGTTTTATAATAAATCTCATGCAATCTACTTCTGAAAGAAGAAATACCTTCTCCGGGGGCTGGAGTTCCATCTTCATAGTACAATCTGTAGGTCGGTGGTGTTAATATACTTCGAGATATAGTATTGACTGTATTTCCACCTCCCACAGCATCTCTAACCTGCAGACTAGCTTTAGTAGACAAACTCCATGCCTCACTTAATTTATAATTTCCATTAAATAAGACACTATAATTTTTATAATTTGTACCTCTAAGTATACCATCCTGATTCAAATATCTTAAACCTACATAATAGTTAATCGCCTCTGTTCCTCCACTAATACTAAGATCAACCTCATGCTTTTGTCCTGTTGTGAAAGTTGCTTTCTGAAAGTCATTATCCTGGAAGATGAGCTGTTTTCCCGTAACAGGGTCCGCCATGTTTTGCCAGCCCTCATGTTCCAGCAGATTACTCACATAACCTTGACCATACTTTTGCAAATAAACATCCAAAAATTCAAGTGTATTTTTAGAGTTTCTCGGATTTCCTGTTGACATACCAAAAGAACCACTTAAGAATTTTGCCTGATCTTCCTTTCCATTATATGTCAAATCAGCCTGATTAAATTTCGCAATATTAGAACGGGATAATGTTATATAATCCCGTGCATTCAATAGTGGAATTCTCTGCGGTTGTTGTTCCACTCCATACGTATACCTTAAACTGACAGTAGGTTTCCCTTTCTGACCAGCTTTGGTTTTAACCAAGATTATACCATTAGCAGCTCTGGAACCATAAATAGCAGTAGAAGCAGCATCTTTCAGAACTTCTATCGATTCTATATCTGCAGGATTCATATCTGATATATTTCTAAATCCTTGTGATATTATACCATCAATAATTATTAAGGGAGTATCACTTTCAGGTGAAGTAGAACTACCTCCACGAATAAATATTTGAGGGTCTGCCCCCGGTTGTCCATTAGATATTTGTAAGGATAAACCTGGAACTTTGCCTTGTAATTGTAATAACGGATTCTGTCCTGGTGCTTTTTGAAATTCCTCTTTATTTATCTTAGAAATAGAATTTGTTATTAATGCTCTTGACTGTTTACCATAACCAATGGCAACGACTTCATCAAGTAACACAGAACTCTCTTCCAAAACAATCACAATATTTCTCCGTCCCTTAATATCAACCTCTTTTGTTTCCATTCCGACAAAAGAGACAATCAGAGTTGCATTAGGAGGAACCATTATAGAAAATTCACCGGAAGCATTGGTGATAGTACCTTTATCCATACCTTTTACGGATATTGAAACTCCTGGTAATTCAACTCCTGTCTGGTCTTGTACTACACCAGAGACCTTTATATCTTCAGAATTAATATTATTTGCTTGAATATTTGAAAATACAGATGATAAGATAAATACCATCGATAATATTAATAAATCTTTAGTATGCTTTATTGAGTTTTTCATAAAAAATAAAATTAGAATGAATAAATTATATAAGGATTAATCTTTCATATCAATCGTTTTAGGTCGCAGACAAGTGACCAAAATGACCAGCATAACAAATACCAGTATAGCAAGCAACGCAAAATCGCGTCCCAAATGTCCGGCATCCATCGACTCACCCAGAAGGCTCGTAATAGTAGCTCCGGCAAATACACCACACATATTCATAATACCATAGGCAGTTGCCCTGTAACGTGCAGACACAAACTGACAGAGAATAGGCATATTATTTGCGTCAAACATACCAAAACCTATCCCAAACAGCATAGCCCCCATCACCAGTGCGAAAATAGAATGACCATATCCGATAAACAACAAGGAAGGTATGATAAGCCCCAAACCCATAGCACCAGTATATACTCTTCCACGTACATTTTTTAATACCCAACGGTCGGATATATATCCACCTGCCAACACGCCGAATAGTGAGGACAAAGCTATAGAAATAGTAGACATAGGACCTGCTACCGAAATATCAATAGATAAGCTGTCAGAGAAAAGAGTCGGTAACCAGTTCTTTGCCGCCCAACCCGGGGTGCCCGGTACACAGAAATAAAATAAGATAATCCAGAAAAAGACATTGGAAAATAACATTCCCAAACTCTTCAATACAGGAATCTTTTTCATCTTCTGATTTTCAGATACACTTCCTCTCTCTTTATCACGCAGAAGAAATGCCAGAATAACACCATAACCCACACCTATAATACCAAACCAATGGAATGTTGTATGCCAGGAATAGATTGCTGCAAAAGTAGCTCCAAATCCACCGATAGCCTGTCCCACATACAACCCTGTCATATGTATTCCCACAGCCAACGAACGAGTCTTATCTTTATGAAAATCGGCAATCAATGACAAAGCAGCAGGTAAATACAACGCTTCACTAATTCCCATAATTCCACGCAACCAGTAGAGTTGATTGAAAGTGGTGGCATATCCCATCAAGTAAGTAACTCCTGACCACACACACAGACTACCTACAATCAACCATTTGCGGCTCATACGATCACCGACAATCCCCGATAAAGGACTCATCAGTCCGTATACCCACAAGAATACAGCCATCAGGCGACCGAAATTGGCTGCTGATTCCAATTCCCGCACATCCTCCATCATTGGAATTCGCATAGTGGAAAGCATTTGCCTGTCCATATAATTCAACAAGGCAACACCCCACAGCAGCCCAACCACTACCCAAGGATATATATTTGAAGTTTTATTATTCATGTCCGTTTACTTTAAAATCTCTATTAAATTGATTTTTATAAAAGCTAAATCCGACTGACTACTCTCATATAATATACCTATTGAATTTTCATCTATGGATGTAATGCAGGAATATCCGGCACTACGATATTGGTCGAAAAGAATCCAATGTTCTTCCGGCCAAGTCATTCCATCATCAAAACTAACTTTTAAAGTCAGATTATCTCTTGTCCCATAATTATTCGGATTTACAAACAGAAGCATGCTTTTCTTCTTTCCTTCTTCCATATACTCATGTCGATGCAGACTTGCCATACAAGTAGGTTCTACGAGTGCTCTCCGTGAAGTTGGATGTTCTTTCCAACTTTCTCCCAGATCAATAGTTGTGCAGATTCTACGACCGTTCACGTCTTTATTTCCTCTGTTCCGGTTATCACGCATGTTCAACATCAAGGCGCCGTCACCCAATTGTACGACACTACATTCCGTAACATCCTGATATGCAGGATTACTGGTCACCCACGTCTTTCCATGATCTTTACTATACGTAATATTCGAGAAAGGAAGCCCGTTTTCGTCACGTCCTTGTGTAGGAAATACCAACGTTCCGTCTGTCAACGTAATTCCCTGTCCGGGTGCAGGTGCAAATAACCACCATTCAGGGCGTTTCGTCTTTGAGGTTATATTATCCGGAAAGCCCCAGCTAAGACCATCATCCGTACTTTTTGCTATCATAAACTGGGAAGTTTCTTTTAGCCCTGTTCCTGGTTGAGAACCTCTACCTTTCCATTGATGTGTCCAGTTCGTACTGTTTTCATTCAGACCTTCTATCCACTTTCCGTCTTTATCCAGCAGACCGTGCATCCATAATCCGGCTACATAAATATCACCAGTATTTTTATCTACTAAAATACAGGCATCACTCACTCCATTGTATTTCTGTGGTAAACCTCCCCATTCTCCCATATCCAAAACAGTTTGAATGGGTTGCCAGGTTACTCCCTTATCTGTACTACGATGAAGAGCAATATCTATATTTCCCTGCAAATCACGAGGATAATCATAGCGGGCATCAAAAATGGCCAATAAAGTGCCTTTATTACTAGTAGCTAATCCTGGAATACGTGATGAGATACATCCATCCTGTCCTTTCTGTCGTACAGCTACTCCTACTCGTAAAGGTTTACTTGTTTTATCCAAAATTTTCAGATTGCCTTTCGTGGTTTTCACCCGGTTACAATTAACCTGAACACGATGATCCAGTGAAACCGTATCTTTCAATGTTACGGCTACCCAAAAAGACAAAGAATCCTGATTAACCTGCACTTCATTAGTAAATGACATTTTTTGTGTAGCGGGAAGTGCATTACAAAGTAAACGAGACGTATCTATCAGTCCATTCTTCTTCGCACCATATATGGCAACAGAAACAATATCTGCCACATTCGTGCTCCCCAATAAATCCAGATCTATTTGCCGGATAACATAAGGTTGATTATCTGTCCTGATTAAAGTTATCTTCATTACAGGATTTGCCGGTTTCTTTACCAACACAGGAATAACAGGTCTCTCCAGTACCCATTTTATGTCTTTACCTAAAGATGTGACTGGTGACACCAATAACAAAATCATCGAAAATATGATAAATATTTTCTTACTTACTTTCATAGTATCTTTATTTTAGGTAATTTTGAACGCATTTAACTAGATTGGAGGGGATAGACAGAAAGTAAAGTAGCTTACCCCAGCAATACACTTTTACTGTCATCTCCTCTTTATTATTTTCAGAATTCAAAGAATTTTATAGCGTCCAAATCACCTCTTAGTTTTTCATATTCATCAACAGAAAAAGGTTTTATCGGCAACCGGCAAGAACCGCAATCAATACCTATCAGCTTCATAATCGCTTTGCCACCGCGCACTCCGCCACCATATTTAATAATAACCTCCACGGTACGTATGGATTTTATCTGATTGTGGCGAGCCGTTTCCAAATCGTTCATTTTCATTGAATCAAAAATAGCCTGATAGACATTAGGTATATAATTATACGTACTTCCAACTCCTGCTACAGCTCCCATAGCCAAGCCGGAAATAAGAATTTCATCATAACCATGCAATACTTCAAACCGATGTTGCTCCAACTCTATGCAAACTCCCATCTCCATCAGGTTATTATGAGTAAACTTAGTACCCACCAGATTAGGTATTTTCTTTTTCCCTTCTACCAAAAACTTATCCACCGGCAAATTAACCCCTGTAATCGATGGCATATTATAATAATAGAAAGGTAAGCCAGCAGCAGAGTGGCAAATAGGTGCAAAAAAATCAACTAATTCATCTACTGTTCCCGGTTTAAAAAAAGAGGGAGCAATTGAAGCAATAGCATCGGCCCCTACTTGTGCAGCATGACGTGCCAGTTCCATTGCACTTCGTTGACAGTTTGAGCCTACATGAGCTATGACCTTGAATCGCTTACGGGCAGAAACGAGCCATTTTTCAAGAATTAATTTACGCTCATCGATCGTCAATGAAGAAAATTCACCGGTTGTGCCGCACACAAATACCCCTTTGATAGGAGTCGATGCTATCCAATCAGCATATTTATCAATAACAGATAAATTTACGTCCCCATTCTCATCCAATGGGGTGAAGGTGGCCGCAACCATACCTTCCAGTTTTTCATAATTGTTCATAGTGCATTTAATTAGATTGTTATTTTACTTTATTTTCAGAAAGTTCCTTTCAAAATTAAGGGAGTTCGTATACCAGGTTGTATTTCACCGCTTACCACGTAAACGTCATTCCCCATATAAACCGCATTTGTCGTAACAGGAATAGGATAAGGGCAGTCTAAAGAATCCACCAAAGAATTTGTTTCTGTACTGATGACTCGTAACTTACGGCTAAATCCCGGATGCTCGGGAGATGTAGGTAGTATTTCTTCAACTCCTCCCAGTAGTATTATCTTATCTTTTTCATATGGAATAGCAGTCCCCGCCATTACAGGAAAATTACCAGCTATTTTGCTCCATTTCCTGCTACCTGGTTCATATACATACCCCTCCGTATATTCTACCATCACTTCATTCGGAGCATAACTCCTTCCACTAAAAAGATAAAATCGTCCTCCCTGAACCACACTTACCGCATAGGCGAGCGATGGTCCCTCCCAACCGGGCATCTTCTGCCATCCTTTTTCTTTATGCAATAAATCAAGCATATAAAAATGATTGGTCGACTGTTCATTTGTCATAGTTTCCTGCCCCCCAGCAATATAAATACAGTTATCCCCAATAGCCCCCGTTGCATTTGCCAACGGAACCGGTAAAGCCGGATAACTAACAGAATCTACTACAAATGAAACGCCCTCTTTTTTTATGAGAAAAACTTTATCGCTACATTGCATACGATCGCATCCTCCAATACATAATAACCCTTCCGGCAAGCATATCGAAACTCCATAAGCTAATGGGCTGTTAAGGAAATCATCATAAACAGTCCACTTATCCATGTGCAGATCATAACTATATAAAGTAGACCACCAAGTTTTAACTCCTCCCTCCCAAGGATATTTATCAGGAAAGTTGGCTCCTCCCAGCACTAGTAATTTATCCTCTACTATTCCTGAGTATGCACCAGCCAATCCAACGTTTTTCAGCATACCGGTACATCCCGGAAGTAACAATGAGTTTTCCCATTGCATTACTATCTTATTTTCTCCTTTTCCCAAAAAAGCCGTATTCATATATGATAAAATTAAAGATAAATATAAAATAAAAAAATACAGTTTTCTCATATACTATCTATCCTTTCTTCTTCGTTTTTCTCTGCCATCAATTCCAGACTCCGGTTCACTTTAAAAATCTTATAAACCTCAAAATGTCTTTCAATGGCATCACGATAGCCTTTCTCATCTCCTTTTCTTATAAAATCCAATAAATCAGCATGAGTAGCTATTCTGCCGCTTTTACTCATCTCTATATTTATAGGTTTTAAGTAGTCTTTGAACTTTTCTTTCACATAGACAAGTATAGGATGAATGATTTCCTGAAATTCAGATATTATTTTATTTCCCGTAATTTTGTATAGTTTTGTATGAAAAGCCGATTCGCTGATTAACGCATACTCGTTATTCTCGAAAACAATTCCCATTTTCACAATCTCGCTCAATTCCTCAATATCTTTAGGAGTTATCTTACGGAAAATATCACTTGATATTCCTATTTCAAGTGCGATTCTGAAATCCAATAAATCCAAAATTGTTTCTTCACTCAAAACACGAGGATCTATCACTCTTTTCATTCCACCTAAAATGGAAGGTTCAGTCAAAACCATTCCCTTACGAGGGCGCGCATGAATCAGTCCCATCATTTTCAAACGGCTCAAAGCTTCTCTGACAACACTTCTTGCAACTCCTAATTCTGCGGCCAGATTATTCTCATTGGGAATAGAATCTCCACATCTCAAATCATTCTTTTTAAAGTAGGTAAGTAAGCTGTCTTCTACCTGATCGATCAATGTTGTTTGATTAATTTCTATCTTCATATTATTAGATTTTACTATTTGTAGTATTTGTCTGACAAATAACACAAATGCAATATTAAAAGATTTTTTTTAGAATACAAGGGCATTATAATAAGAAAATGTACATTTATGTTGAGAAACATACTTTTAGTACATATTGAGCTCTCATTTAGAACAATAGCAAGAGCAGAGATACTCATTTTAAACATAGTAGCGATATCTACTTATTATAGTGAAGGCATAAATTCATAAGATAGGATACCCCCAAAAATAAGCAATTAAAGATACAGACAAAATCACATATAAAAATCTAGGTTATGTCTATTGTATCTTTTATCTTTGCAACAATCAAAAAAAGCGATTATATGAGTCCTGATTCAGAATATACAGAAACACATGAGAATAAAATCTATGCCACTCTTGACAAACTAGGAATAGCGTATCAAAGTCTACACCACCCAGCCATAATGACTATGGAGGAAGGAGCAGAAATAGCCCAAAAGCTAGGTTGTACTTCATGCAAAAGTCTGTTTCTGACTAATAAACAGCAAGAATACTTCATGCTCTTATTGCCCGCAAATAAAAAATTGAAAACAAAAGAACTTGCCGGACAGATAGGTAGTTCCCATCTCTCTTTCGCTTCCGAAAAGGCAATGGAAAATCTCTTGTGTACTTTTCCGGGGGCTGTCAGTATTCTAGGTCTTATCTACGATAAAGAGAACAAAGTACAGCTCCTGATTGATAAAGAAATTCTTGAATCAACATATATAGGATGTCATCCATGCGTAAACACATGCAGTCTAAAAATCAGGTTGGAGGACATTCTTAAAATACTATTGCCCAAAATCAGTCATCAGAATTTTAATATCGTGGAGTTATAATCCGAAATTACAAAGTCGTACATTCTGCAAAAAAAACGAACATTTAAGCTAGTTTCACGACTTAATTAAAGTACATGTCTTGTTCCTCGGTGAGAAACACATCGTTGCACACCGAGAAACGGGTCGTTCCTTTTAAAGGAACGGGGCTTTGGTTTTAAACCAAAAAACAAGCCATATAATCAGCTAAATATCAGCGTATTATCAGATTGCTATTCCAACTAATAAGCATATTGGAATTTTATTGACAACTTACGATAGGATGGGAATGATAGAATAACAGAAAGGATAGAAAAATTCATTTTAAACATGGTGACGGTATCCACTTATGATAGTGACGGTATATTCGTGGGATAGGGTAACCATCCCGACCGGATAGGACGCTATGTTTTTGCTGGGAAAAGAGCATAAAAAAAGGCTATCTATCCCAGACAGCCAATCTTTTGTTAACCTTAAATCTAATACTATGAAAAACACATTGCAAAGATACGGACTTTCTGCATATCTCCAAATTTTCAGGCTCAAGTAGCGTATCTTATAACATGGTTTAATAGAAGTAACAGTTTCGTTAACATTTAACATAAATCCATCGGATATTAACAAATATCCGATGGAGTAGATTCAGAGATTACTCATATCGCAATGAACGAGCAGGTTTGCTCATTATTATTTTCATTGTCTGGAAAGCCACTGTCACAAATGAGATAAACAGCATCAGCAATACAGGTACTATAAAGAACCACGCTTTGAGATCGGTACGGAAAGCATAATGACTTAACCAGGCATTCATACTAAACCAAGCTACCGGAAGAGCTATAACAACTGCAATCAAAATCAACTGGAAAAATCCTTTGACCAACTGATAGAAAAGATTCCAGCGGGAAGCTCCCAACACTTTACGTATTCCCATCTCTTTGGTGCGGGTGGAACAGGAAAACATGACTAATACCCAAAGTCCGAGACAGGAAATAAAGATTGCCAATCCGGTGAACGAACCGATCATCGCTCCGAAAACCTCGTCTTGCCGATATTGGTGGTCGAAGAACTGATCGAGGAAGAAATAATCAAAGCTGGAATCCGCGAAATACTGATTCCAGATCTCTTGCACTTGAGATACCAGTTCACGGGGATTTCCGGAAGCCATCACAACAGAGATATAACGCTGGGGCAACCAATCAATTTTATCTTTATGAATCAGCATGATAGGTGTATAGTTCTTGCTCAACGCCTGCTGATGATAATCTTTCACCACTCCGATAATCTGCATCGGCGCATCAGTACATTCCACTGTTACCAACTCGCCTATCGCCTCATCATTGGAAGCAAATCCCAGATTACGTACAGCTGTTTCATTAATCACCAGTTTATCGACATCATCACCATATTCTTCGGAGAAACTTCTTCCGGCTACTATCTGCAAACCGTATGCATCCGCATAATCAGGATCACAAGCCAGCATCTCATAAAGACGGTTCTGCTTCAAAGCGTCATTGGTGCGACGATTGGAAAGGAATGTGGCCACTTCTTCGCCCGGCACGGCACCGGAAAAAGTAACCCGATGGACCAGAGGAAGACGCGCGATTGCTTTTTTCATTGCTTCCAACTTGATATTCTGCCCCTCTGTATGTCCCGGAAACTTAACCACTAATGTCTGGCTGGTTTTCACTCCCAAAGATTGATTGCGCATAAAATTCAGCTGTGCAAAAACAATCAATGTAACACAAAGTAAAATCATGGAAGCTGTATACTGGACAACCACCAGTACCTGACGGGTTCGGTCGCCTGACTTGCTATGCAAAAACTTCCCTTTCAACAAGGTTATAGGTTTGCGATTCAACAAAGCCAATGCCGGATAATACCCGGAAATAAATATTCCGGCTATAAAAACGAGAACCAGCAAAATCCACCAGTAATCCATGAACCAGACAGAAAACGTAACTGTACGTCCTACCAATTGGTTGAAATGTGGAAGAACCAGTTCTATTAATCCCACAGCTAATATGAAAGCTATCAGATTCATAACCAAGGCCTCAAACAGGAATTGATAAATCAACTGTTGGCGGAAAGCTCCCACTACCCTGCGCACTCCCACTTCTTTAGCACGCTCCATCGAACGTGCTACGGTCAGATTGATATAGTTAATCCAGGCAATAGCCAGAATAGCGACAGCCGCAAAAATCAGGGCGATCATAGCAGAACGATTTCCTTTGGTTTCCGTCTCATAGCCTATCTGTGGGGTGAGATGTATATCTGCCAAGGGAATTAAAGACACGCCCCACGTCTTATTTTTCAGTGCTTCCTCTGTCTTGTATTTCTCCGCCATCACAGGAAATTCTTTTTCTATCTCCGCTTTTCTTTCCGGTGAATCGAGCAAAACATACGTATAGGCTTCATGCTTATACCAGTATTCCTGCATATATTGAGGCAGAGAGGCATAGGAAATCAGAAAATTATAATGAATGTGTGAGTTGGAGGGCATTTCTTTCATGACTCCGGTCACTTCGCACGATACTTTATCATACGTTCCGGTAAAGATCAGAATTTTGCCGATAGGGTCTTCATCTTTGAAATACTTACGGGCAATACGTTCGGTGATTACCACTTGCCGGGGCATGGAGAGACAAGTCTTTTTATCCCCTTTCAGAAGTTCGAAATCAAAAAGACGGAAGAAGCCCGGATCGGCATAGGCTATCTGATTCTCCCGTAATGTCAGTTCGCCATATTTCACAATCTGCTCCGGTTGGAGATGGGTAGCGATACGGGTATAATCTTCGATTCCGGCAAGATTCTCTTTCATGGCCGAGGCATATCCGAAAGAGCTGGTCGCCCAGTAATCGGTCAGGACTTCCCCTTCATGAAAAGTACTTTGCACCCGATAGATATGGGCATATTTCGTGTGCATTTTATCAAAGCTGAACTCAAAAGTGACATAGGTTAGCATCAGTAATGCCGATGCCATTCCGATTGCCAATCCAAAGATATTGATGAAACTGAACTTCTTCCGCTTCATCAGATTCCGATAGGCACTATTCCAATAATTTCCTATCATACAGCTTCGTTTTTAGAGGACGTACTTTTTTCTAACGGACGGTTGATGTTTTCGGATACAATCTGTCCGTCCAACAACCGGATAATCCGATGCGCATACGTCGCATCCCTTTGAGAGTGGGTGACAATGATAATCGTAGTCCCCTGGCGGTTCAGTTCGCTCAACAGCTCCATCACTTCCACGCCATTCACCGAATCCAGATTTCCGGTCGGTTCGTCAGCCAGCAACAACTTACAGTCCGTCACTACCGCACGGGCGATGGCCACACGTTGCTGTTGTCCGCCCGACAACTGTTGAGGATAATGGTTGGCACGATGTAGCAGATTTACTTTCTCCAGCACTTTGTTCACTTTCTCTTTGCGTTGGGCAGTCTTAATCCCCATATAGACAAGCGGGAGTTCCACATTTTCGTATACGGTCAGTTCATCGATCAGGTTAAAGCTCTGGAATACGAATCCGAGTTTGCCCTTACGCACATGGGTACGTTCTTTCTCTTTCAATCCGCCCACCTCTTCACCCATCAAGCGGTAGGAACCTTCGGTGGGGTTATCGAGCAAACCCAGAATATTCAACAAAGTGGATTTACCACAACCGGAGGGGCCCATAATGGCTACAAACTCTCCCTCTTTTACTTCAAGGTTTACGTGATTCAAGGCAACTGTCTCTACTTCGGAAGTACGGAATACTTTACTGATGTTGTTTATTTCAATCATACTCTTTTTATTTATGTTTTTAATTATTCACTTTTAAGGCTATTCACCGGATTTTCATTGGCAATCCGCCACGATTTCCAAAGTACGCAGGCTACGATAACGAGAAGATTTACAATCGCTATCAGTACATACGCCGCCCAACTGACAGGCACGTGCTCGGCAAACATATCCATCCACATATCATTGACGTACCATGATGCCGCTACACCGATCACAACGGCTGCAACGGCTACATAGAGCACATCTTTCACCAGCATTTCCAGAATGCCGGAGGCTTCGGCACCATTGACTTTACGTATGGCAATCTCTTTGGAACGGCGGCGGACTTCATCGGTTGTGTAGCCTATCAATCCCATCATCATCACAAAGAACATGGTAACCGCCGCCAGTATGGTAGCATTGCTGAAGACGCGGATGGAGTTATAACTCTCTTTTATCATCTGCTCCATCGATCGGAAATCGACCGTTTTATCGGGGAAAGCGTCTGCCGATACTTTATTCAGTTTCTGAAGATTCTCTGCAAAAGGTTCTTTCAGCCGGACATGAACACAGTTTCCGAAATTCTTGGTACTCATCAGGATGAAGGGTGCTTGCGGGTTGGTGAAATTACCGATCCGGAAGTCTTTAATCACTCCCACTACTTTACATACGTAGCCTGAATTATAGACAGTACGGTTCAATAGCTCTGTTCCCCAGTGCATCCATTCGCCGTATGTTTCATTGATGGCTACTTCGTTTTCATTCCGTGGCATACGCCCCTCCTTCATCACCATACCCATCATCTTTGGATAGTCTTCCATCATTTCGCAAAAACGGGAGGAGAAAAGTGATTGTCCGCTTTCATCCTGAATCATCGTTCCACTATAACTATAGACGGGATGGGAATCGGCACTGGACACGGACTCTACATAAGGCAGGCCACGGAAGAAAGTCAGGGCATAGTCCTGGTTTTCTTTATTGCCGAAACCAGTATTGGCTACGACAACGCGCTTCGGATTGTATCCCAGGTCTTTGTTTAAGACATAGTAGTATTGCAGCATCACCACATACATCAGTCCGCAGATGAAAGCTACGCCAGCAAACTGCACGAATAATAGCGGGCATTTCCAGCCTTTCTTTCCTTCTGTGTAGCGGCGGAAGACTTGTGAAACGGGGATTCTGGCAAAGATGCGTCCGGGCAGTGCTCCTCCTATCAGGAACAGGATAGCTACCGTCAGCAGGGGTACCCAAAGACGGTCTAAAGAGAACAGGGCTCCGAGTTCAACGGCGGTTGTGTCTTCTATAAAGTCGCGGAAGTTCAGTAAGATTAATCCCATCAGCAGCAAGGCGAAGAGAATAATGATAGCTGTTTCCAATAGGAACATTCCCAGAATTTTGCCGCTGCCTGCACCGCTACACTTATGTACGCCGATGGCTTTGGCGCGGTATGAGAGTGAAGAAATGGAGATCAGTACGTAGTTCAAAGTAGCGATGAAAAGGATGATTATTCCCAAGATATACATGATGTTCCGCATCCGCTTCACGTCCGGTTCTTCCCTGTATACATCACGGATCGGCTTTACAAAAGCGGTATAACCTACCACTTTCTGGTCTTCCGCAGGACGATATTTCTTTATCAGGTCATTCAACCGGGCATTCACCACGGATTTGTCTGCTCCGGGACGGAAACGGATAAATGCGATCCAGCTATCGCCTCCTCTCCAGGAGTAGTTTCCCCATCCACGGCTCCATACGGTAGGCAAAGAAATCACTGCATCCGGTCTGACGGTAGCATTTTCGGGTATGTCGGCGTACGTGCCTTTCACTGTCAGTTCTATTTCTTTATTATAGGAGATTACTTTGCCTATCGGGTTTTCTTGGTCGAACATCTTACGCGCCAACCGGTCACTAAGAAAGACAACATCTTTCTGCATCAGTTCTTTTTCCGGAACACCGCTCAAAACATCGATACCCATAGTTTGAAAGAATAGTGAATCGGCTGTCACTTTGTTAGCTTCAAAACGGACACTTCCATAATAAAGAGGGGCACTCATCCAGACACAATAGCTGGTGGCTGCTTCCACTTCTTTAGGAAAGTTCTCCTGTATGGCACCCGCCACCGGTCCGCAGTTCATTTCCTGCGGCTCAAAGGTTTGGCCATTGGCGGAAAAGACGGAGAAGATCTGATACAGGTTATCATAATCTTTGAAGCATTTGTCAAAGCTCTGTTCGAAAGCCACGCGGGCAAACAACAGGATGCTCATCGTCAGCCCCAACGCCAAAGAGAGGATTTTGATAACGTTGGAACCATGCCCCCGCAATAAAGTACGGATCACATAATAAATTTGTTTCATATTATATTTTATTTCT